>Ga0256844_10000132_pt1 | contig 30190 bp, 24 predicted proteins | sample MusselsmetaG_FD_189100 | JGI IMG/M metagenome (GOLD analysis project Ga0256844, IMG submission 189100) | Mussel associated microbial communities from hydrothermal vent at the East Pacific Rise, Pacific Ocean - Mussels | ecosystem: Host-associated > Mollusca > Shell > Unclassified ... | reverse complement strand
TACGAGATGATATAAAATATCTAAAAGATTATACAACAGAAGAGTTAAAGGAGCTATTACCGCCAAACAATGTAAAGTTAATTAAACGTTTAAAAGAAGAAGAATAAATTATGGGAGCTTGGGGAATTGGTAATTTTGAAAATGATTCTGCTGGAGATTGGCTGTATGAGTTTGGAGAAAATCCAACTAAAGTATTTTTAGAAAAAACTTTGAAAGTTGTTTTTGAAGAAGAATATTTAGATTCAGATATAGCATCAGAAGTATTGGCATCCATAGAATCCATTACTTTAATTATGGGTAACTCTAAAGAAGATAAAGAAGACTTAGAAAATATTGATTTTGATACTTTAAAAAATGATTTTGATACAGTATTATTTGATAAATCTATCAAATGTATTGAACGCATTTTAGAAAAAGAAAATAATGAACTCTACGAGTTATGGGAAGAGTCAGAATCTTTTGAAGATTGGAAATTAGTTCTCATAATCCTTTTTAAACTCCACATATCTACCAGCTGAAGCGTAAAGCTCGGCTACTTCTTCATCGTTTAATTCTCTAACAACTTTAGCAGGACTTCCAACTATCAGTGAACGTGCTGGAAATACTTTGTTTTTTGTAACAAGTGCCCCTGCTCCTACGATTGATTCTTTACCAATAACTGCACCATCAAGAATAGTAGCACTCATTCCAATCAGACAAGCATCTTCTACAGTACAACCATGAAGCATAACCCTATGACCGATAGTAACATCATCACCAATTATGGTAGGGTTTCCTGTACTCTTATCACCATTTTTGTAGTGTGTGACGTGTATCATGCTTAAATCTTGAATATTTGTACGTGATCCTATAGTTATATAGTGAACATCACCGCGAACTACACATCCAAACCAGATAGAACAATCTTCTCCACATGTAACATCTCCGACTACATCGGCGGATGGTGCTATCCAAGTGTTATCTCCAAGTGTTGGCAGGGTACCTTTAAACTTATGAATCATAATTAACTATCCATAAAGAGCCGAGCAGCTATCTGCTGGGTCTCTTGAGTAGACATTTTTTTAGTAGCTTTAGTGATACGATTCACATAATCTTCTAAAAACTTATGGTTATTGAGCGTTTTATCTGTATCATCTTTTTTAACTCTCACATAGGTACCATCACTTTGAAGCTCATGTGAAAGGACATTATCAGAGCACTGAAGTTTTAAAATCTGTATGATTTTCTCTTTTGCTGCTTCATCTTTTATACCAGTAAGTAGCTCTACTCTCCTTACTAAGTTTCTAGGCATCCAATCCGCGCTTGAAATATAGACTTGGTCATCGTTATTTTTAAAGTAAAAAACTCTTGGATGTTCAAGGTATTTTCCAAGTATAGATATCACTTTAATATTTTCACTTACACCTTCAACACCTGGCTTTAAACAGCAGATGCCACGTACTATAAGTTCAATTTTTACACCTGATTGAGAAGCTTTATACAGAGCACGAATGACATCTTCATCAACCAAAGAGTTTATCTTCGCAATAATCTCTCCCTCTTCACCTTTTCGTGCTTCATTCTGAATCATAGAAAGTAGTTTAGGTTTTATTTGTGCAGGAGCCATATAAAGTTCGTTAAGTTTCCCTTTATTGCTAAATCCAGATAAAAAGTGAAAGAACCTTGTTAAGTCATTTGTGATTTCATCTTTAGAAGTCATATAGCTCATATCAGTATATATCTTAGCAGTAGCAGGATTATAATTACCGGTACCTAAGTGAGCGTATTGTTTTAGTTTACCATTTTTACGTCTTGTGATAAGTGCTGCTTTTGCGTGAACCTTAAAACCTTTGATTCCGTAAATTACGTGAGCACCAGCTTTCTCTAAGGCTTTTGCCCATATAAGATTGTTCTCTTCATCAAATCTTGCTTTTAACTCAACCATAACGGTTACTTGCTTACCTGATTCACTAGCATTCATCAGTGCTTGAACAATTGGAGAGTTAGTTCCTGAGCGATAGAGTGTCATTTTAATAGAAACAACATCAGGGTCTTTTGAGGCAGATTGTACTAATCTAACAACTGGCTCAAAACTCTCATATGGATGATAAAGAAGTACATCTTGTTTCTCTAAAGTTGTAAATATATTTTCATTAGAATCAAACGGAGGTAAGCTCTTTGGTTTAAATGGAGGTAGTAGTAGATGAGCAAAATATTTATTGCCGACAATCTGCCAAAGACTTGAGAGATTTAAAAAAGTGTGAAATCTATAAATGTCATCTTTGTAAACATTTGTGTGGCGATTAAAAAAGTTAATAATCTCTTCATCTCCATCACTTCCCACCTCAAGTCTTACCATCTCGCCTTTACGACGAAGTTTTAAACCCTCTTCAAGTATCTCCATAAAGTCATCAGCTTCTTCCTCTTCTATCTCCATATCTGCATTTCTTGTAACTCTAAAAGATGCATACTTGATAAGTGAATATCCAGGAAAAAGTTCCTCAACGTGTTGGGCTACTAAACTCTCTATTGGAATGTAAACGCCATCACCAAGTTCAATAAAGCGACTTAAAACACGAGGAACACGAATGATTCCAAATCTCTCTATACTCTCGTTATCATCATCGCTAAGCTTTACTATCAGACCGAAGCTTAGGTTGTTTAGATGTGGGAAAGGGTGTGTAGCATCAATGGCAATAGGAATAATTACTGGATAAATCTCTTCTTTGAAGTATCTGTTTAGAGTGTTTTTTTCATTTTGATTTACTTCATCATATAACTTTATACTTATTCCGTCATCTTCTAGTTTTTTTAAAATTCCACTCATACAGTGTTCAATTACTTGTTGCTCTTGGTGGAGATAGGTTCTAATCTCTTTTAGTTGTTGAAGTGGTGTAAGTTTATCCGCTCCTGAAACAATGATTCCAGCGGCAAAAAGTTTTTTTAGACCTGCAACGCGAATCATATAGAACTCGTCTAGATTTGTACCATAAATAGCAAGGAATTTTAAGCGTTCTAAAAGTGGTAGTGACTCATCTTGGGCTTGTTTTAAAACTCTCGTATTAAACTGTAACCATGAAAGTTCACGGTTATTATAGAGATTTGGATTTTTTAAGTTAACAATCACAACAAGTCCTTAGTCATAAATCAATAATAGTTTTATTTTGTCTTATTATACTCAAATGTCTTTATTATTGGATTATACCTGTTCCTTTATAGTTAGCTGAGTGATATATTGTAACACCATTTTTACGTCCATAGTACCTTAGCAGTAGTTTTTGTAGCGTTGGCTCTATTGAAGGTGCAAACCAAGCGTTATTACTTGTAGCGATTACAAAGTCAACATCACCCTCGTAAATCTCTTGACATGTCGCTTCATAACAGATGGCATTTCTAAATTTTACACCTTGTATTATGAAGTCAGTTGGTTTATCTGCTATAACAAAATCACTAGCACCACTAAAAAAAGTCTCATTTATATATTTTTGTGCAAATTTTGGAAGTGGTATATACTCCCCAAAGGGCACTAAAACAAGCTTTTTTGCTACTTCATACTTTCCATCTTCAAACATATAAGTAACGTTGTAGTTTTGTCCGTTTTCATTAAGAAGTGAACCGGCAACTATTGTTATATGTTTTGAGAGATATAAAAGAGAGTCGATTAGTTTTGGCGATCTGTTCATGTAAAGTGGAAAAACTGATTCTGGAAATACAATAACATCATATTTCTCCCTTATTGCATTTCTAATCTCTTTGTTTGTCATCTCTACAGTCGGAATTAAAGTCTCTCTTTCCCATTTAACATCTTGTTTTATATCGGTATGAACAAGCTTTATTTTTAAGTCGGTCTCTTTTTGCACAGGGGTATTAAAATTAAATGCCAAAATAATGAGTAAAAGAGGTGCGAATTTGTAAGGTCTTTTAGTAAATTCTATGAGTGAGAGTGAGGCTAAAACAACGATTAGTTGGTATTTGAAAATTCCTATATAACTATCTACAAAGATGAGTTCAATCTGTAACCAGTTCGAATCAAATGGTTCAAAAAAACTAAGTCCAAATAGTAAAATAGCACGTATATAGGCTCTGTTTGCAAAATAAAGCGGAGCAAAAAAGAGCGTATAAATGACTCCAAAAGCAAGAGTGATAATCGGTGTCATATATCCAACACCTTGATACTCAAAACTATACCCTATCCAGTAAAACCAAAAAAGCCCAATGAGAAAACCAGCGATTAAGATACTGCGTTTAGGTATATAGAGAAAAAGAGCAAGAGAACTGACTCCAAAAAGAGTATTGATAAATTTGTTTGTTAAGTCGTACTCTTCAAAATATATAAATGCGCTGAAGAGTAGAGCCGTAGAAATTCCTAGTAAAATAGTTTGTATATTTTTATTCATAATGAAATTGTACTTAATTTAGACGTTTATTAGATTAACTTCTGTATAATCTCCGCAATTTTATATAACAAAGGACTAAGAGACATGGATATTATCTCTCAACTATTACCGTTCGTATTTTTAATCGTAATTATGTATATCATAATTATTCGCCCACAACAAAAAGAGACTAAGGCAAGAGAAGAGATGATTGATGCTCTGAAAAAAGGTGACAAAGTTATCACTAATGGTGGTTTCATTGTAACTATACACAAAGTTGAAGATAAGTTTTTCAGTGTAAAAATGAATGATGATGTTGTGACAAAAATGACAAAAGATTCTATTTCTAAAAAGTACGAGGATGAAGCTTAATTATCGCATAGTCATATTCGCATTAGCGATAATTTTTGGTATTGGGTTCTCTGCACCATCTTTGTTACAAATGCAAGATGGTAAAAAAGTTACTTTAGGTCTTGATCTACAAGGTGGACTTCATATGCTTCTTGGTGTTAAAACTGAGGAGGCTGTTAAGTCACGCATAAAGTCAATCGCGGCAAGTGTTAAGCACTTTGCTGAGAGAGAAGATGTTTTAATAGATAATCTTGTATTTGATGAATCAAGTGTAAGTTTTGAGGTTCTTGATAGTGATGAGCTTCCTAAGGTAAAAGAGTTTTTAGCAGAAGTTGAAGGCTCGGATATTGCTAGTATTGGTGAACTTTTAACTCTTTCTTTAACACCTGAGGAAGTTGTAAAAACTGAAAAAGAAGCAATTTCTCAAGCTATTGAAACTATAAGAAATAGACTTGACCAATTTGGTCTTACTGAGCCTGTAGTTGCACGTCAAGGTGATGAGAAAATCCTTGTTCAGTTAGCTGGTATTAAAACACAAGAAGAAGAGCAACGTGCTCGTGAGCTTATCTCACGTGCGGCAAAACTTGAGCTTATGGCAGTTGATGAAGATAGAGCTGCTCGTGTTTATAACATGAGTGATGCAGATGCAGCTGAGTATGGTGATGTCATCTTAGAAGATGCGAAAAACCCAGCTATAAAATATCTTGTACGTGAGATACCAATTCTTGATGGTTCTATGCTAACAGATGCTTCTATGGGATTTGATCAAAATAATAGACCTCTTATTAACTTTAAATTAAATGCAGAGGGTGCTGAGATTTTTGGTGATTTTACTGGGAGAAGTGTTGGTAAACGTTTAGCTGTAGTTTTAGATGGAAAAGTTTACTCTGCTCCAAATATTAACGAGCGTATAGGTGGTGGCTCTGGTCAGATATCTGGAAGCTATACTGTAATGGAAGCAAAAGATTTATCTATTGCTCTTCGTTCGGGTTCACTTTTAGCACCTATCTATCTAATGGAAAAACGTTCAGTTGGACCAAGTCTTGGTGCTGATAGTATTAAAGCGAGTATGGTTGCATTAGTTGGTGGATTTATTTTAGTAATTATCTTTATGGTTGTTTACTACAGAGCTGCTGGTGTAATTGCTAACATTGCACTAATTGCTAATTTATTTATAATACTCGCAGTAATGAGTCTCTTTGGAGCCACTTTGACACTTCCAGGTATGGCTGGTATTGTTCTAACCGTCGGTATGGCTGTAGATGCGAATGTTATTATCTCAGAGAGAATACGTGAGCTTATTTATGAGGGTAAATCTATGCATAAAGCGATAGAAGATGGATACTCAAATGCTATGCGTGCTATTTTAGATGCAAATATTACAACTCTTATTGCTGCGGTAGTTCTTTATGCTTATGGAACTGGTGCGATTAAAGGTTTTGCTATTACTATCTCTATAGGTATTTTAGCTTCTATGCTTACTGCAATTCTTGGTACTCATGGTATCTATCAAATGTTAGAGACAAGAATAGCTAAAAGTAAAAATAACCGTTTTTGGTTTGGAATTAAGGGGTAATTATGGAATTTTTTAAATATACAAGAACCTTTAATTTTATGGGTAAATCTAAAATGGCTATGGTTTTTTCAATCATTTTAGTACTAGCATCTTATGCTTTACTCGCTACAAAAGGTCTTAACTACGGTGTTGACTTTGCTGGTGGTACAATTGTTCAAGTAAAATATGATACAACAGCTCCTATTGACACAATGCGTGACAAGTTAAAAGGTAATGAGCTTTTTAAAGGTGCCTCTATAACAGAGTTTGGTTCACCTGATGAGGTTGTTATTCGTATGAAGAGTACAACAGGGAGTGTTACTGTAGATATTGGTGATGTGACACGTGAGGCTCTTAAGGGGAGTGGAAACTTTGAGATTCGTCGTGTTGATATCGTTGGTCCAACTGTTGGTGCAGAGTTAAAAGAGAAAGGGATTATGTCACTTCTTTTAGCAATGCTAGGGATTTTAATCTATGTAGCATTTAGATTTGAGTGGCGTTTTGCAGTCGCATCAATTTTTGCGTTAGTTCATGATGTCTCAATTGCTTTAGGAGCTATAACGCTTGTTGGACTTGATGTAAACTTAGATGTTTTAGCTGCACTTCTTACAATTTTAGGGTATTCGTTAAATGATACTATTATCGTATTTGACCGTATACGTGAGGGTGTTACAAACTCTAAAAATATAGATTTGACAGATATTATTAATGAGTCAGTTACTAGAACTTTAGCGAGAACAACACTAACATCTCTTACAACTTTCTTTGTTGTATTTACACTATTTATGTTTGGTGGTGAGATTATTCACGCCTTTGCATTTACACTTCTTGTTGGTGTCGTAGTTGGTACTTACTCATCAATCTTTGTTGCTTCTCCAATTTTACTTTGGTTTGGTTTTGATGTTAAAGGTTATCATGTTAAATTAGCTGCACGTGCAAAACGTGAGGCTGAGAAACAGAGAATGCGTGATCAATATGAATCAGGCGTAATGTAAAAAGAGAGAGATTCTCTCTCAAACTATCTTCCCAGGACTATTTGGGGAGAATCCCTCTTCAGTCATCCCTTAAGATACTTTTTGTATAATCTCTCTAATAAATTTTAATATAACTAAGGATATGACATATGGATTGGGGAAAAGTAATATACGTGTTTTTTTCATTGATGAGTTTAACATCGATAGCTGGCTTTTTATATGAACACACTTCGGTAGCACTTTTTGTCGCTGCTAGTCTGAATCTTGTTTCAACATTTTTAAAAATTGGTGTAAGAAACTTACTCTCTGCAGAACTTCTAGCGTCATCTTTAGTTGCTGATTTACACCTTATTCCTGCATTTATATATGTAGAAGTTGTTGGAAATATGGAGTGGGCTATAGCACTTGCAATTGGTGCTTTAATAGCGAATATGTTTTCAATGGCACTTGTTCTAGTAGAGAGTTCCAAGTCACACGAAGAGTATTAAAACTTTTTCACTCTTCTACAGAGTAATAATAATTTAAAAAACTAGGAATTTTTTTGGAATACAACTCACAAATAATAGAAAAAAAATGGCAAAAGTACTGGGCTGAAAATGATAGCTTTGAGCCTAATGAAGATTTTACTAAAGAAAAAAAATATATTTTAAGTATGTTCCCTTTTCCAAGTGGACGTCTGCATATGGGGCATGTAAGAAACTACTCAATAAGTGATGCTTTTGCGCGTTATCATAGACAACAAGGAAAAAATGTACTGCATCCTATCGGTTTTGATAGTTTTGGTATGCCTGCTGAAAATGCAGCTATCAAAAATGGTTCACATCCTAAAGGTTGGACTTACGATAATATTGAGTATATGAAAGGTGAGTTCAAATCTTTAGGTTTTTCATTCTCCAAAAAAAGAGAACTTGCAACTTCTGATGAGCTTTACACAAAGTTTGAACAGGGCTTTATCATCGATATGTTTGAAAAGGGTCTTTTATATCGTGAAAAAGGTCTTTTGAACTGGTGTCCACATGACCAGACAGTTCTTGCAAATGAGCAGGTTGTAGATGGTTGTTGTTGGAGATGTGACACTCCAATAGTTAAAAAAGATATGAACCAGTATTACTTTAAAATTACTCAATATAGCGATGAGCTGCTAGATGATTTGAAAAAACTTGAGGGTGGTTGGCCTAAACAAGTTCTGACTATGCAAGAAAACTGGATAGGAAAATCAAATGGACTTGCGTTTGATCTGTTCTTTGATGATGAGTCTAAAAGTAAATTAAACTCCGAGTTTGATAGTTTTGATGTGTTTACAACTCGTCCTGATACTATCTATGGTGTTTCTTATACTGCTTTAGCACCTGAGCATAAGATAGTTACTTACATGATAGAAAACAGACTTCTAAGTGAAGATGTAATCACTGAGATAACGAAGATGAAAAATACTTCATCTATAGTTAGACAAAAAGAGAAGAGTGGTATTGCCCTTGGTCTTGATGTTATTCATCCTCTTACAGGCAAAAAAGTTCCAGTATGGATAGCAAACTTTGTACTTATGGATTATGGCTCAGGTGCTGTTATGGCTGTGCCTGCACACGATGATAGAGATTATGACTTCGCTAAAAAATATGACCTTCCAATAAACGCAGTTATAAAACCAAAAGATGCAGAGTCAGATGTTACATCTACTGCGTTTACTGAAGTTGGAGAGCTTTTTAACTCTGGTGAGTTTGATGGCATGAACTCTAAAAAATCTCAATATAACATCATCAAAATGTTTGAAGAAAAAGAGATAGGTAAAAAGACTACCAATTATAAACTAAAAGATTGGGGAGTCTCACGTCAGCGTTATTGGGGTGCTCCAATCCCTTTTATTCATTGTAATTCTTGTGGAATTGTTATGGAGAAAAAAGAAAATCTTCCGATTGCACTGCCTGATGATGTTGAGATTAACGGTGAGGGAAGTCCACTAGAGAATCATCCTACATGGAAACACTGTTCTTGTCCATCTTGTGGAAAGGATGCACTGCGTGAGACTGATACAATGGATACATTTGTTCAGTCATCTTGGTACTTTCTGCGTTTTTGTGCATCTCCCCAGAATTGGGAGAAAGAAGCATTTTCATCAGAGCAGATAAAATATTGGATGGGTGTTGACCACTATATCGGTGGAATAGAGCATGCAATTTTACATCTTCTTTATGCAAGGTTTTTTACAAAAGTTTTTCGTGATTTAGGTTATTTAGAATTTGATGAACCATTTGATAAACTTCTTACTCAAGGAATGGTACTTAAAGATGGTGCTAAGATGAGTAAGTCTAAAGGTAATACAGTTGACCCTGATGCAATTATTGAAAAATATGGTGCAGATACAGCGAGACTTTTTATCCTTTTTGCAGCGCCTCCAACTCAAGAATTGGAGTGGAATGACAGTGCAGTTGAGGGTTCATATAAGTTTATTAAAAGATTTTTTGACAGAAGTTCTAACATTGTTAAAACTGACACAATTCCTACAATAGACCACTCTTGTTTAAGTAAAGAAGAAAAATTAGCTCGTAAAAAAGTTTATGAAGCACTCCAACGTGCAAATGATGTTTATAATGAACGTTACACTTTTAACACTATGATAGCAGGTGTTATGGAAGCGATGAATGCTCTTAATACTCAAAGTAATTCAGATGTATGGAGTGAGGGTTATTGGATACTGAGCTCAATTATGGAACCTGTGATTCCCCATACTGCTTGGGAGATAAGTAACGAATACTTTTCACTCAATAACCTTAGCACTCAAACAATTATTGAAGAAGTTTTTGTTGAAGATAGTGTAACTCTTGGTGTTTCTGTAAATGGAAAACGTAGAGGTGAAGTTGAAGTTGCAATGGATGCATCAAAAGATGAAGTTCTATCTGCTGCAAAAGAAGTAGTAGCTAAGTGGCTTGAGGGCAAAGAAATTGTAAAAGAGATAGTTGTTCCTAAAAAGCTAGTTAACTTGGTTATAAAAGGCTAATGATGAGATTATATTCACAGTTATTAAAAGTATTATTACTTATCTCGGTACTAATACAGTTTTCAGCATGTGGATATAAACCAAGTGCCAAATACTCACGTGAGGTTGTTGGTGAGAAAATTAGTACAAGTGTGACGATTTCGGCACAAGATCCTGAAAATACAGTAATTATTAAAGATGCCGTAGATAGTGCTATAGCTGAAGTTTTTCATGCCTCTCTAACTTCTCGAAAATATTCTGATACACACCTAAGTTTAAGTATATCTCCTCCAAGTTATTCACCAATCCAGTACAATAATGATGGTTATGTAATTGCTTATCGTACTACAATTACGCTTGCAATCATAAGAGAAACAGGGAATTTTAAAAAGAGTTACTCAACAACTGGAACATATGACTTCTCAGTTGTTCCAAATGCAGTAATAACTGATCAAGAAAGATTTGATGCAATCCGAAATAGTTCCGCTAAAGCTATTTCAGCTTTTGTTGCAAAAGTATCAGCTGAGGGCTCTAGAGAAAATAAGTAAGAAGGGATTGAGATGACTATACAGAGCATTATTAAAAAAGCTATCAAAAGACTTGAGCTTGAAGGGAAACTTTTAACACCAGATTTTTATGGGGAAGCTTTTTGTAAAGAGGCTACTAAAGCTGGAATATCTGTTGAGGATTGTAATCATCTTGATAAGTTCAAAACAACTCTCAATAAAGAGTTTCAAAAAGATCTGACGCACTATAGAATTAAAACTATGAATGAACTTGTTCGTTTTTTAATCTCTAAAGTAAATAGAACAAATCCAACACAATGTGCAGATGTTTTAGAAGCACAAAGTCACCTACTAAAAAGGGTATTTCAAGTCATAGAAGTTCTCCATAATAAAGAGGCTTCACTCCTAGCAAAACAGAGTATAGATTTACTTAACAATTCTCCAAAAAGTACTCAAATTGATCAATTTAGACAGTTGTGGATAAATTTTTTAACAACATATGATGATACCTTCTTAGAAAAATTAAGAGCTTTGGGAACTGTTGAAAGTGAAGATTTAAAGAAAACAGTTGAGGCCTTAAGTATCTCTGTAGGCAAATCAGATGTAATTGACAATGATATGAGTCTTACTAAGATATCTTCACTTCTTGTTTCATCTTTTGTGCCATCCATTGCTTCAAGTGTAAATGATAAAATTGCAATGCTCAGCGAGAAGATAAGGGAAAATCCATCTCTTTTAGAGAGTGTAAGTATAGAGAGTGAGATTAAGAGTGCTATATCACTTAGAATCTCTCTTGATAAAGAGAGTGTAAAAGAGATGGTCGAATCTCTAGATGGTGTTCTCGATAAACTCTCACATAGAATTATAGATATGATAGAGCAGTCTGATAATTCAACAGTAGAGATTCAAGCTATAAAAAAGGAATTAAAATCCTATGATGAAGGCTCAATAACAAACTTTAAACTAGCACATAAGAAGTTATATACAATTGCAGTTGCATTAGAAGAAAACACGCAACTGCTTAGTAAAGATTTAAAAGGACACTCAAAAGAGGTAGCACTTCTGAGTAGAAAAATCAATCAGCTAGAAAAAGAGCTTGAATCTGCAAAGCAGGAATCAAAAGAAGACTTTTTAACAAAACTTTTTAATAAACGTGCACTTGATGAATTTATGGAGATTAAAGAGGCTGAGTTTAAACGTTATGGTAGAAACTTCTCAGTTGTCATGTTTGATTTGGACCACTTTAAAGATGTGAATGATAATTTTGGACATGAAGCAGGTGATGCTGTACTTACTGCGTTTGCAAAGATACTCAAAAAAGAGTGCAGAACAGTAGATATCGTTGGACGATTTGGTGGAGAAGAGTTTTTAGCAATTTTAAGTGAGACAGATACAGCAGGTGGAGCTATTTTTGCAGAGAAAGTAAGAAAACATGTGCAAAAAGCTCGCTTTATGTATAAGGGGGAGCGTATCGAAGTAACAGTGAGTTCTGGAGTTTCAGAGCGAGAAAAACATGTTTCACTTAAAGCTGCTCTTAATTCTGCTGATGAGTATCTATATCAGGCTAAAGAGAATGGAAGAAATCAAGTAGGATATAAGAGGTAGTGGTGTTAGAGAAGTTTTTAGATGCTAAGCCACTTTACTATGACAAGATAGACTACACTCGTATGCCTAGGGTATATGAGAAGATAAAATCTGAATTTAAAGTTCCAAAAATAATACATATAATCGGTACGAACGGTAAGGGAACAACGGGACGCTTTTTAGCTTCTGCTCTATACTCTCTTGGATTTAAGACTGGACACTACACCTCGCCTCATATTTTAAATTTCAATGAAAGAATTTGGCTAAATGGTGAAGAGGTCAGTGATGAAACTCTTAACTCTGCACATACTCAACTACTAAAGATATTAACAAGAGAAGATGCTGATTCACTAAGCTATTTTGAGTATACAACTCTTTTAGCCATATGGATATATCAAGAGTTAGATTATGTTGTATTAGAGGCTGGTTTAGGTGGAGAACATGATGCCACAGCTGTATTTAAAAAAGAGTTAACACTTGTGACTCCAATAGATATAGACCATAAGGCTTTTTTAGGTAGTACAATTAAAGAGATAGCTAAAACTAAACTAAATGCAGTTCAAAAAGTAGCTATATTAGCAGAGCAACCACATTCTGAAGTATATAAGATAGCACAAGGTATTTCAGTTGAAAAAGATGTAAATTTTAAGCAAATTGATGAGTTTATCATTGGTGATGATAAAGTAAAAATCAGAGAAATAGCAGATAATCTCTCACTTGCTTCCTTTTTAGAAGAAAATCTAAAACTTGCTATCTCTGCTTTAAAATATTTAAAATTGAAGTATAGTGTAGAAAACTTTACTGATTCAAAACTCTTTGGCAGAGTGAGTCATATAAGTGAAAATATTATAGTTGATGTTGGGCACAACACATTAGCAGCTACTTCAATTTTAAATGCTTTAAAAGGTAAAAAATATATACTAATATATAATAGCTATAGAGATAAAAATTATAAAGAAATACTCAAGATACTAAAACCGATTATTTTATATATAGAAATCATCAAGATAAGTGATGAAAGAGCCGAGAAACAAGTGGTTTTACAAGAAATTATCCAAGATTTGGGTATAGTATGTAAATCATTTCATACAATTGATAAAAATAAAAAATATTTAGTGTTTGGATCCTTCAGTGTGGTTGAATCATTTTTAAATAGCATAGCTGGGGATTTTTAGTGAATGATCATTTTACAATTACCATAACTGATGATAATGGGGTTAAGCAATTTAACCTGCATCATTTTGTAAAGCAAGCCATCATCTATGCACTTGGTTTTATAGGCTCACTAGCCCTTATTTCTATCGCTACCATGCTCTATCTGAACTATAGTGTTGATGAGATTCAAGAGAAAAGAGATGGGATAGAAAATGCGTACTTAGAGCTTCAAGAGAAAAATGAAAACCTTCAAGCCACAATGAATGATACAAGAAACTCTCTTTTACTGAAAAAACAAGAACTCAATGAACTTTCAGACTCTCTGGCTGAGATAGAAACAATGATAGGTATAGCTCCTGTTGCTGATACCTCTTTGCAGGAGAGAGTTAACCTGACAAAATTGAACTCAGAACATATGGCAACTCTATTACAACTTATTCCAAATGGCTCACCCGTAGAATATAAAGGTATTACAAGTAAGTTTGGATACAGAGTCCATCCAACTTTAAATAGACGAGAGTTCCATCGTGGAAGTGATATGAAAGCAAAGATGAGAACACCTGTTTATGCAACAGCAGATGGGATTGTAGAGTATGCTGGAAGACATAAAAAAAGTGGATTTGGAAAACTTGTAATTCTTCAGCATGCTTTTGGATTTAGAAGCTACTTTGGTCATTTAAACAAAATTGTGATAAAATCTGTTCGATTTGTAAAGAAGGGTGATCTAATAGCTTATACTGGGAATACAGGACTTAGTAGCGGACCGCATCTTCATTACGAGATAAGATTTATGCATAATGCAGTAAACCCATATCATTTTATTAAATGGAATGTGGAAAATTATAACGATATTTTTGAAAAGGAGAAAAAAATACCATGGCAATCTTTAATAGCAGCGACAGCGAACCTCAGAGTACTAAAACCGACTCAAGCACTACTATCATCACGGCAGGTGCAAAAATCAAAGGGGAAATAGAACTCTCATGTAACTTATATATTGATGGTGAACTAGAAGGTTCAATTATCTCAAAAAAAGAGGTTAATATTGGTAAAAATGGGCATGTTAATGGAAATATTACTACTCAAAGATTAGTTGTTCAAGGACGAGTGGATGGGACTGTTGATGCAGATATAGTTGAAATTAAAGCGGCTGGTCATGTGAGTGGAGAGATATCTTCTTCTGAACTTGTTATCGAGTCAAAAGGTATCTTTGAAGGTAGTAGTATTATTAAAGAAAAAAATTTACCTCTAAAAATAGAAAAAGCAACTATAGCTAAATCATAAATAAAGAAAAATATGTCCCAAACTGCTCTATTTAATTACTTTAAAACTCATAATGAAAAAGATTTAGAACTCTTAGTTTGTGAGGACTTCAAAGAAGCACTTGAGCTTGAGTCTGTCGCAAAGTTTTTTAAGCGTAAAGTTTTACTCTTTCCAGATTTTCGTCCAAGTTTTGGTGATGATTTACGCTCTTATAGAGAAGAGTTACATGAACTTTTCTCAGCTCTTAGAACTTACTACAGTGCTAATAAAAAACCACTCATTATATCTCCACTTAAAACACTGCTTTTTCCTCTTCCAAAAGAAGAATTATTACAATCAACGACCCTTGAGTTTGGAGAAACTATTAACCTTCAATCTTTTAAAGAGCAGATGCTTTTTTGGGGATATAACTTTGTTGATATGGTTCAAGTTGCCGGAGAGATATCCTTTCGCGGAGACATTATAGATATATATACTCCTTGTGCTCTAAATCCTATTCGAGTCTCACTTTTTGATAATGAAATAGAACAGATAAAATACTTTGAACTTGAATCACAGAGAACACAAAAAGAAGAACTCGACAGAGTTGAAATTACAAGTGCATTTTACTCTTTAGATGAGGCTGCCTTTAACTCTTTAAACTCGAAGATAGAAGTCAGTGAGTTTGACGCTTTAGTAAAAGATACCGCTTCGTTAGGGTTTTGGTTTTTAGGTGAAAATGCAGTAGGTTTTTTGGCTGATAAAAAAGTGATGTTATCTAAAAGCTTAGATGATGTACTTAAAGATGCCTATGGTATAAATGCCCCAATAATTACTAGAGACAAGTTTGATTTAGAAGTTTTAGAAGAGTCTGATGAGTATAAAGAGCTAATGGTTGCTGATGTAATGCAACTCCTCAAAGTTCATAAAGATAAAAAAATAACTATCATTGCTGCAAACGCAGCATTAATGAAACAGATTGGACTTTATGATACGAAAAATATTACACAAATTACTGCTGGATATATCTTAAACATCGTCTCAAAAGATGAGCTGATTATTTCACTTAACAGACCTGATAAGAAACGCAGACGTCGAAAAAGCTCAATTATGTTAGATGATTTAAAAGCCGGCGATTATGTTGTTCATGAAGATTATGGTGTTGGCATATTTGAAAAGATTGAGCAGACTGAAATTCTTGGTGGAGTTAAAGATTTTATTGTAATCAAGTATGTTGGTGATGATAAAATTCTACTTCCAGTAGAAAACTTGGACTTCATAGATCGTTATATCGCTAGCGGTGGCTCCACACCTATTTTAGATAGGTTAGGCAAGGGGAGTTTTGGAAAGCTAAAAGCTAAGGTTAGAAAACGTCTACTTGAAATTGCAGGTCAGATTGTAAATATTGCAGCGGCCCGTTCACTCATAAAGTCTCCAAAAATCAGTGTTAACAAACAAGAATTAAAAGAGTTCCAAAAACTTTCAGGTTTTGAATATACTGATGATCAAACACAGTCTGTAGATGAGATTATAGGGCAGATGAGTTCTGGTCATATTATGGATAGACTTCTAAGTGGTGATGTTGGTTTTGGTAAGACCGAAGTAGCACTTAACACAATCTTCGCAGCTCATAAGTCTGGATATCAGTCTGCGTTTATAGTGCCGACTACACTTCTCTCTGCTCAACACTTTCGCTCACTGCATGAACGTTTTTTTTCTCTTGGAATAAAGTATGCAAAACTAGATAGATTTGTAAGTACTAAAGATAAAAACGCAGTTATAAAAGGTCTTGCTTCTGGTGAGATAGATTGTGTTGTTGGAACACACTCTCTTTTTGGACTTGAGTTTAAAAAGCTTGGTGTTGTTATCATAGATGAAGAGCATAAGTTTGGTGTGAAGCAAAAAGAGAAGATAAAAGAGTTGTATCATAATGTGCATCTACTTTCTATGAGTGCTACACCAATCCCACGTTCTCTTAACCAGGCGATGAGTTCTATTAAAACAATGAGTCAGCTTTTAACTCCACCAAGTGAACGTCAGGGTGTGCGAACCTTTGTAAAAGAGTATGATGAGAAGCTGATTAAAGAGGTTATTTTAAGAGAACTTCGTCGTGGTGGACAAATTTTTTATGTGCATAACTCAATAGACCATATGCCAATTAAACTAGGTGAGCTTAAAGCTCTTTTACCAGACCTTCGTATGGTTATGTTGCACTCTAAAATATCAGCAGTTCAAACTGAAAAAGAGTTACTTAAGTTTGAAGCGGGTGAATATGATTTAATGATAGCGACTTCTATCATAGAATCAGGTATTCATATGCCTCGTGTTAATACTATCCTTGTTGATGGTGCTGATAGATTTGGTATAGCAGACCTGCATCAGCTACGTGGTCGAGTTGGGCGTGGAAGTTATGAGGGCTTTGCTTATTTTATAGTACAAAATAAAGAAGTGTTGACTGATGAAGCAAAAAAACGTCTTCTTGCATTAGAATCAAACTCATTTTTAGGCTCAGGTTCAGTGCTCGCTTATCATGATTTAGAGATACGTGGTGGTGGTAACTTAGTGGGTGATGCTCAGAGTGGGCATATTAAAAATATTGGGTATTCACTCTATCTTAGAATGCTAGAAGATGCTATAAAAGAGTTAAGTAATACTCAAGAGAGTAAGAGAGCAAAGGTAGATATTAAGCTGACTATATCTGCTTATATCTCTGACGAGGTAGTAAAAGAGGATAGACTGCGTTTAGATGTCTATAGACGTCTTTCTCAATGTGAAAACGCAGTAGAAGTGTATGAGATAGAAGAAGAGCTCATAGATAGATTTGGAGAGCTGGATAATCCAACGAAACAGTTTTTTGAGTTAATGGTTATTAAGCTTTTAGCACTCGATAAAAAGATAAAATCTGTTTCAAACTATGGACAAAATATTACTTTTACATACTTGAATGAATCAAAAGAAAGTATAAAGTCTAAAAGTAGAGATGATGATGACATCATTAAAGAGACGCTCTTTTATTTGAGAAACTCTAAACCAAAGGTATTGTAATGGAATGTAATATTTTTCTCGCCAAAGGTAAAGCTTTAGTGATAGGAATTTTTTGTGGACTTGTTCGCAAAAAAGGAGATAATATATGAGAGTTGCATTTATAGGTGATATAGTAGGTCAACCAGGACGAAGAATGGTTCAAAATCATCTCCAAAAGATAAGAGAAGAGTATAGCATTGACTTTGTCATAGCAAACTATGAAAATGCTTCTCACGGGTTTGGTCTAACTGCTAAAAATGCAACTGAACTTGTCTCTTTTGGGATTGATGTTATGAGTGGTGGAAATCATACTTGGGATAAAAAAGATATTTTACCTCTCTTTGATACACATGAACTTCTTCGCCCTCATAACTATCCAGAGGGTGTTCCTGGAACTGGATGTAAGGTTTATGATGTGGCAGGTGAGAAGCTTGCTGTTTTAAACCTCATGGGACACTTTTCTATGCCATATACAGATAACGCGTTTAGATGTGCCCAAACTACTGTAAAATCTTTACATGAAGATAATGTAAAAAATATCTTTATAGATTTTCACGCAGAAGCGACAAGTGAAAAACGCGGTATGATGATGTTACTTAAAGGTAAGGTAAGTGGTATTATTGGAACACATACTCACGTATCAACTGATGATTTTCAAATTGCTGAGGGAACTGCTTATTTAACAGATATAGGTTTGAGTGGCTGCAGAGACAATGTGATAGGGATGGATGAAAAAGTCCCTCTTAAACAGTTTCTATCTGGAATGAAGGGGCATTTTGATATACCAAAAAAGTGTAAGTCTATTTTACAGATAGCTATTATGGATTTTAGTGATGGAAAATGTAGCAGTGCATTTAAGTTAAAGTATTTTGATGATGGCAGAGTTATAAGAAGTGATGCATGGGTTGAAGATTAAGCAGTGATTTTGTAGTAGTTTTCATTTGCTATATATGTGTTTAACATAGTCTGACGTAGATTTTTCTCTTTTATATGTTGAACATGTTGAGGTGATTTTTTATCAATTGTTGGTGTTTGATCAAGTGTTGCACGAGGTGGTAGAATCAGAGAAAATATTTTAGAGTTATCACTGTAAGCTTTTTTAGCCTCAGCTTGAACTTCTAACTTTAAAAATTTAGTTTTTTCACTGCTTTGAGAATTCTCTTGCAATTTTTGTTGATTATTTAGAGATTTATAGTTTGATATATAATTGATTGGAAATTTAGGAGATGTATCTAGATTTTTAACTGTTTTAGATAGCAGTTTTGTTTCAAATGATTTTGTACTGTTCTGACTCTCATATACCCTGTTTTGTTGAGTTCTAGCAGTTGATTCAGTGTTGATATAAGTGCTAAACGATGATACATACATGACAAAAACCTTTATCTCTTTTGGATATTATAAATTAACATGACTTTACATAATGTTAAAGAGTTATGATGTATCATTTGAGTATAAACTCACTTCTTACTAACTAGCTAGTAGTATACTTTGTAAAAAAATATTTTTGGATGAAATTATGGATAGTTTAAAAAATCTTACTATTTTATATGTTGAAGATGATGATGAAGTAAGAGAAAATATTGCTCAGAGTCTATCATATTTTGTAAAGGATGTATTATCTGCGGGGAATGGTAATGAAGCATTTGAACTTTATGAAAAATACCCACCAGATATAATCATTACAGATATAGATATGCCAGGGATGAATGGTTTGGAATTTGCTGCTAGAGTAAGAGAGAGTGATAGTTTTATACCTATAGTTGTTATAACTGCATATACAACTGAAGAGTTTTTATTAGATGCTGTTTCCCTTCATCTTGAGAGATATCTAGTGAAACCTGTAACTCTGGCAAAACTAAAAGAGAGTTTAGAATCTTGCTATTATAAACTAAAAGAGTTAAATAGAATTGCACTTAAGTTTTCTACAGGGTATACTTATAACCTTACATCAAATATTATGGAAGATGAAAATGGAGAACTTATAACTTTACAAAATAAAGAAAAATTACTTCTAGAGTTGCTATTAAAAAATGTCGATGCTGTAACTTACTATAGTGAAATTGAAGATGAAGTCTGGAAAGGCGAAGAGTTAAACAGGGGTTCTTTAAAAGCTTTGATTCTTAGACTGAGAAAAAAACTTGGAAAAGATAGTATAGTTAATGAAAATGAATTGGGTTATAGGTTGCGTATTTGAGTAAAATTTTAGCTAGACTTTTTATATTACTACTTCTAGTCTCTTCTTCTATCTCTGCGTTTAGTGTTTATGAAGACAAAAAATCCCTTATCACTAAAAATGAAATATTTAAATATACAGACAACTTCTATACTCCAAAAGAGGGTGCTTACTCTTATTCTGATTCTAGTTTCTGGTTGAAGTTTGATTTTTCCAAAGATATCACACCTAAAAAATATATACTTTTTAACTTTGCTGTATTAACGCATGTTGATATGTTCTATAAAAGTGATGGTATTATTAAAGAGGTGAATTATGGAGCGGGTGTACAAAGAGAAATCCCTTTTAATGAAATAATCCTCACTCTACCCCTAGAGAAAATAGAGAGTAAAATAATTTATGTAAGAATTAAACATAAGGGTGTCTTGTCTCTTGAAAACAAAATATTTGACTCTAAAGAGGAGATGTATAGTCTTCTTGTGTTAAGAGATGATATCACTACATTTATGGTGGCCATTACAATACTCATTATGTTATTTATCTCTGTTATAGCTTATAATCTAAAAGAGATAACCTATCGATTATTTTTGATGTTACTATTTTTTACCCTTATTATGGAACTAGCAATAAACAACTCTTTAACATGGCTAATTGGAGCTGAAAATATAGATTTTATTTTTCAAGTAGGAGTAGACTTAACCGCTGTTAGTCTTTATCTATTCATTATGAATATTACAAATATGAAAGAGATGTTCCCTAAAATATATAAAATCTTTAAATTGTTAACTACTATTACACTTTATATTTTTATAACAGAATTTTTCCAAAATAAAGATATTCATACAATAAAAACGATTATTATAGTTCCAACATTTTTATCAATTGTATTTGCAAGCTTGGTATATATGTATTATAAAAATGTGAAATATTCAATTTTAATCTCAATAGGATGGTTGTTTTTACTTGCCTCAGCAGTTGTTTTATATTTAAGTGTAAATGGACTGATTATAGGTGTCTACAATCCAATTATCTGGAAGGTCTTAATCATACTCGAGATGATTACTTTCTCACTTCTGCTACTTTATAGAATTAAAGAGCTCGCTGATGAAAATGTTAAACATGAGTTAGTCTTAGAAGAGCAGTCAAAGTTAGCAATCATCGGTGAAACATTAACAAATATAGAACATCAGTGGCGTTCACCTCTTTCAAAAATATCATCAAATATAATTGCCTTAGAAACTGAACTTGAAGTAAAAGGAAAAGTAGAGAATAAAAGCCTAAGAAAAGCTCTTAAAAGTATGACAGATACGCTTGATTACATGACGAACTTAGTTGATTATTTTAAAGTTTTCTATATGAAAGATCAAGATAAAAAACCTTTTTTAATAGGAAATTCATACTTAAGAGTTAGTCGATTACTTGAGTATGATTTTTTAAAATATTCAATTCAAGTAGAATATATTGATAATGATAAAATCCAGATACTCGGACATCTCAATGAGTTTACACAAGTACTATTGAATCTTTTATCAAATTCACGTGATATTTTTATTCAACGTGAGATAAAAAAACCTAAAATAGAGATAAATGTCTCTAGAAAAGGCAATAACGTAATTATAACTATTGAAGATAATGCTGGAGGAATTGATGAAGACAATTTAGAGAATATTTTTAATCAATTTTTTTCTGATAAAGATAAACAAAGTACTGGTGTAGGACTATACTTATGTAAACATATTGTAGAGAAAAAAATGAATGGAACTATCCGCGTCAAAAATAAAAATCAAGGTGCAAGATTTATAATAAAACTATAATTCACTTTTAAGTCACCTCTGTTAGATATAATTACTATATAATAATAATCACTGGAATAAAATATGCTAGTGAGGTCTATATTATAATATTTATTTGAAGGAATAGAATATTGAAACTATTTTTGAATTTTATTTTACTGTTTAGCTTACTTTCATCATCATTATTTAGCTTAACACTTCAAGAGAGTGTAGTTGAAGTTATGAATACAAATCCAATTGTTACAGAGCGATTAAAAAACTACAGAGCAACACAACAAGATTTGAGAATTGCTGAATCGGAGTATTATCCAAGTGTGGACTTTAGAGCTTCTCTTGGTTACAACAATGCTGGAGCACTTAAAACTTCAGATGATGATTGGAATCATGAAGTAACTGGTGAACAATACAATAATTATGAAACATCTTTAATCCTTACACAAAATTTATTTGATGGCTTTTCGACTACAAGTAAAGTTGACTATCAAGAAGCACGAATTTTGGCCGCTGCATACAACTATATAGAAAAATCTAATGACTTAGCTTTTAAGATGACAAGTGCTTACTTGAGTGTTATCCGTTCATATGAACTTCTTCAAACCGCAAGAGAAAATGTTCAGATTAATGATGAGATATTTAGAAAGGTAAAAGATCTTTTTGATTCAGGACTTACAACTGATTCGGAAGTTAAAAAAATAGAATCAGCTCTTTCGCTGGCTCGCTCAAACCTTACAGTTCAGAGAAATAACTCACGTGATTCTGAATATAGTTTTAGAAGAGTGCTTGGTCGGATGCCAAATGTAACTTTGATGAGTAAACCAAAGATAGATGTCTCGATGCCTGATAGTATAGAAAGAGCTGCTCTTTATGCAATAAATCATAACCCGTCTCTTTTAGTTAGCCGTTATAATATTAAAGGTGCACAGGCACTTCACAAACAAACGCAGAAAGATTTTTATCCTAAACTTGATTTAGAACTTGCTCAAAATTATAATGATTCAGATAAAATAAATAGGTTTAATCAACCAAATGATAGATTTTCAGCTAGATTAGTTCTTTCGTATAATATTTTTCGTGGTGGGGCAGATAGTGCAGCTGCTCAGAGAGAGATAAGTAAGATAAATCAAGAGATTGATATTAAGAGAGATTTAAAGCGTCAAGTTATTGAAGGTTTGGACCTCTCTTGGAATGCTTATGAAATGATAGGACAGCAACTTATAGACTTAAAGGATTATAGTCGCTTTAGTGAAAAAACGCTTGAGCTTTATAAAGAGGAGTATGACTTGGGCCGTCGTTCACTACTTGATCTTTTGTCTGCTCAAAATGATGTTATTAACTCTCGATCTCAGATTATTATTGCAGAGCATGATTATCTATTAGCACAGTATCGTATCTTAGATGCAATGGGTCTTTTACCAATGGCAATCGTTGGTGAAACAAAAGAGTTTAGCTCACGTGTTAATCTCTATACGGATGCAGAGGCTCATGAGATATTAGATACAATTCCAGTAAAGCTTGATGTTGATGAAGATAATATAGCTGATAATCAAGACCTTTGTGATAACTCACTTTTAGAGAATAATATTATGCCTTATGGTTGTAAAAAAGTTCTTAGAGATAGTGATGGTGATGGTATACGTGACTCGAGAGACAGCTGCGCACTTACTCCTAGAAATGCTAAAGTTTCTCCGGATGGATGTGCACTTGATGGTGACATGGATGGGATAAAAGACTACAAGGATAAGTGTCTAGATACGCCAATTGGTTATGAGGTAAATAATAATGGTTGTGCAATATCACTAAATCTTGGAGTTAATTTCAAATCTTATAGCGATATCATCGAAGAGAATTCTAAAAAAAATATAGAAAGATTTGCAGAGTTTATAAAAAAAAACTCGAATTACGAACTTAATATTGTAGGACATACAAGTACTAAAGGTGATGCAGATTTTAATAAAAGACTCTCAGAAAAAAGAGCTAAAGCTGTGAAGTTGGCTTTAGTGAACTTAGGTATTAGCGCAAATAGTATGACAACAGAAGGACGAGGTGAAGAAGAGCCTTTGGTTGAAGATACTTCATCGTCAGCTGCTAAACTTCTTAATCGTCGAGTAGAAATAGAAATTATAATAGATTAAAGGAGGTAATTATGAAAAATAAAATAAATAATTTATGTATAAAAATAATGATATTACCGTTACTCTTAAGTCCAACTTTATTTGGAGCAACATATGATGAGACATATAGTCCTACAATCTCTAAAGAATCACAAGAAAAAAATGTAAATAGATTTATGGATGGAAACTTTGAAGAGATCATTCGCTTTGCTGATATTTTATTTACTGAAAATAAGCTAGATGAATCAAGTATAAAAATAGTAGATGAGAGTATTGAAACAATTAAAAAGTATACTAAAAATGCTAAAACTGTTAAAGTAACACTTATAGGGCATACTGATAGATCAACTGATGATAAAAATGAACTAATTATAGATTCTGATACATATGCAAACAAGATTCAAAATATGTTTCGTTACTCTTTAGATGAAAATAATACTATTGAAATCAGCAAAGACTATGCAAATGTGCTTAAAAAGAGACTAGTAAATAGTGAGATATCTAAAGATATAATTTTTGTAGAGTATCGAGGTGGAAAAGATTTAGGCTATATCGGTGACAAGTCAGATGATAGAGATTTATCAAATCGTGTTATGCTGACTATATATGTTGAAGAGGCAGTAGATATCGATAGTGACAGAGATGGTGTCTTTGATAATTTTGATAAATGTCCAAATACACCTAGACTCTCAAAAGTTGATAAGTATGGCTGTCCTGTAGATAGTGATAGAGATGGTATACTTGACTATAAAGATAGATGTGCCAAAACTCCCAAGGGTGTTAAGGTTGATAGAAATGGCTGCCCTATTGATAGCGATGGTGACGGTGTTGTTGATTATAAAGATAAGTGTCAAGCTACAGAGGAGGGCTTAAGGGTTGATCCAAATGGCTGTCCTTTAAAAAGTACGCTAAAGCTGAATTTTAACCCGAGTTCTGATAAGATTAAAGTCGGTTCAAACGATGAAATAAAACGTTTTGCAAAGTTTATGAAAGAAAATAAGCTTTATAAAGCTAAAATTACTGGTCATACAGATAGCACAGGTAAGGCTGTGATAAATATGAAACTCTCGCAAAATAGAGCAAAAGCAACAAAAATTGCTCTAATCGCCCAAGGTGTTGAAGCCTCACGTCTAACAACTGCTGGACGAGGAGAACTTGACCCAATCGAATCAAATAGACTAAAAACGGGACGTCAAATGAACCGTCGTATTGAAGTGGAACTGTATTACTAAAAAAATCGAAGGTAGTGGTAAATGAATGAGCATACAATAACAATGAATGAGGATTCTCTTTTAGAGATTTTTATTATTTTTACAAAGCTATTTCATAAGCCATATACTAAAGAAGCTCTTTTAGCAGGGTTGCCGATTCATAATGAGCAAAAATTATTTTCTAAAGGAAAGTCAAAATCTCTTTTCTCACGTGTAGCTGGACGTGCAGGACTTAAGTCAACACTTATTAAAAGATCAATCGAAGATATGCTCTCTTTACATCTTCCAATAATTTTACTTTTGAGCAATGACAATGTGTGTATTTTAGAAAAATTTAATGAAGATAGAACTGAAGCTAAAATTATCTATCCTGAGGGTGATGGACTTGAAGAGTGGTTAAGCGTAGAAAAGCTTGAAAAAGAGTACCTTGGCTTCGCATATATGCTTAAAAAAGAGTTTGAGTATGATGATAAGAATTCTAGAACTCTTCAGATTAAGCAAAAGCATTGGTTTTGGAGTACTCTAAAGTTATCCTTTCCAATCTATAGAGATGTTTTATGGGCTTCACTTCTTGTAAACATCTTTGTATTGGCTACACCACTCTTTACTATGAATGTTTATGACAGAGTAATTCCAAATAATGCACAAGAGACATTGATGGTATTTACCATCGGTATTGTATTCGTGTATATTTTAGATTTTTTCTTGAAAATTACAAGAGGCTATCTACTTGAACTTGCTGGAAAAAAAAGTGATATTATTATGTCATCTATTATTTTTGAGAAAGTTTTAGACTTAAAAATGTCAGAGTATCCACCTTCTGTTGGTTCATTTGCAAATAATATGAGAGATTTTGAATCTGTTCGTTCTTTTTTTACAACTGCAACTATGACAGCAGTCATTGATCTTCCATTCGCGATTATATTTTTAGCAGTTATTTACTATATCGGAGGCTATTTAGTAATAGTTCCTATGATTACAATGCTATTAATTTTAATATATGCACTTATTATTAGAAAACCTCTGAAAGAGAGTATAGAATCTTCTCATGAAGCTAGTGCAAAAAAGAATGGTATTTTAATTGAAACACTACAAAATATAGAGACAGTTAAAGCTATGAGAATGAACTCTAAAATGCAGTGGGACTGGGAAGAATCAACTGGTGAAATTGCAGAGAAAAATTTAAAATCTCGTCTGCTTTCATCTTCTATACCTAACGTGACAAATCTCTTTATTCAGTTAAATACAGTCTTTGTAGTGGTATTTGGAGTATACCTGATTCAAGACTTTGAGCTTACTATGGGTGGATTAATTGCAGTTGTAATTCTTACATCAAGAACAGTTGCTCCTATGGGTCAAGCAGCTGGACTTATTTCAAACTACTCTGATGCTAGAACATCATATGACACACTTAATGATGTTATATCAAAAGAGGCTGAACGTCCAGCTGGAAAAGAGTTCGTTGAACGTCCAAAATTTAAAGGAAAAATTGAATTTAAAGATGTCTGTTTTAACTATCCTGGTACAGAAGTTCCAGCTCTAACAGATGTAAATTTTGTCATAGAGTCTGAAGAAAAAGTAGCCATTATCGGTAGAATTGGTTCAGGTAAAAGTACCATTGCAAAACTTATTTTAAAGCTATATGAACCGACAAGTGGAAAAATTATGATTGATGGTATAGATTTAACACAGATTGATCCAGCTGACTTGCGTCGTTTTATAGCGTATGTTCCTCAAGATATACATCTCTTTAAAGGCACTATAAAAGATAATATTGTCTCTTCAGAACAACACCCTGATGTTGGGGATATTATATATGCTGCACAAGTGAGTGGAGTTGAAGAGTTTGTTCAAACACATCCAATGGGCTTTGATATGCCAATTGGTGAGAGAGGAGCAGGATTGTCTGGTGGACAGCGCCAAAGTGTTGGAATTGCGAGATCTCTTATTCAAGATAGCGCTATTATGATTATGGATGAACCAAGCAATGCTATGGATCAAACAACAGAAAGTAGACTTCTAGCAAAACTAAAAGTTGAGCTTGCAGATGAGACAGTATTAATAATTACACAAAAATTTTCTCTCTTAGATATGACAGATAGACTTATTGTAATGCATAATTCTAAAGTTTTACTTGATGGACCAAAAGATCAAGTAACTAAACAACTAGGAGGTGCTACTGATGCCAAATAATGAAAATAAAAATCTTTCAAAACGTGACTATGAATTTATGCACTCTCTTAGTGCTGCCGTACTTGAAGTTGCTCCTACACGTTTGAGATTTGTTCTTTACTTTTGGGTTGTAGCAATATTTATGTTTATTGTGTGGGCAAATTTTGCACTTATTGATGAGATTGCTAGAGGTGATGGAGAGATTATTCCAAGTGGTGAAAATCAGATGATACAAAATCTTGAGGGTGGTATCGTTGAAGAGATTTTGGTTAATGAGGGTCAAGAGGTAAAAAAAGGTCAAATTTTAATAAAAATAGATAACCAAAAATCTAAATCATCTTTTAGCTCAAATGAGATTAAAGCAGATGCTCTTGAGACAAAAATTGTACGTCTTGAAGCAGAATCAAGTGGAAAAGAGTTTATGGTATCAGATGAACTTAAAAAAAGGCTTCCTGAATTTGTAGAGAATGAAGAGAGTTTATACCGAACAAATAAGCAGCAGTTAAATTCAAAACTTAATGCTCTAAAAGAGAGACTTTCTCAAAAGAAAACGGAACTTTCAGAAGCGCAAAATCAACTTGAGTATTTAAAAGCTTCTTCAGATTTTATATCTAAAGAGGTAAAGATGACTAAGCCTATGGTTGCTAAAGGTGTTCGGTCTAAAATTGATTTTTTAAAGCTAAAACGTGAGGCAAATGAGATTATTTCTAAGTATGATGCAACGAAAAAATCTATACCTCGTCTAAGATCTGCTATCAAAGAGGTTAGAAGCACTATAAGAGAAGCGACTCTTATGTTTCAGAGTGAATCAAAAGTTAAGATGAATGAAGCAATCGCCGAGCTAAGAGGTTTAAGAGCTAACTCTACAGCTCTTGAAGATCAGGTAAGTCGTACTGTAGTTCGCTCTTCTATGAATGGTATTGTTCAAAAAACATTTGTTCATACTGTTGGTGGTGTTATTAAGCCTGGTGAAAATATCATGGAAATTGTCCCTAGTGACCAGACTCTTTTAGTAGAGGTGAAAATTAAACCCTCAGATATTGCATTTATATATTTTAGACAGAAGGCTATTGTTAAATTTTCAGCTTATGATTTTGCCATATATGGCGGTCTTGATGGGGAAGTTGTACTTATTAGTGCGGATACAATTAAAGATGAAAAAGGTAATGTTTTTTATACGGTTAGAATTAAAACAGATCAAAACTATCTTGGCGATGAAAATAAACCTCTTAGAATTATACCGGGTATGACGGTAAGTGTTGATATTATTACAGGACAAAAAAGTGTGCTTGATTATATTTTAAAACCAATACTTAAAACAAAACAGTATACATTTACAGAGAGGTAATATGAAAGTTTTAATACATAGCGATGATATAAACCTGCTCTCTCACTGGGAAAAATCTCTTGATTCAAAATGTGAAATCATTGATGATTTAGATGAGTTGTTAACTCTTAAATCTTCTTTGATAATTGTTAACTTTTCAGCATGTTTACCAACTTGTAATGATGTTTTAAAATTTTTAATAAGTAATGATAATAAAGTTTTAGTTCTTCATAGAACACCAGATCTTTCTGTTGCAAAAACAGTTCTAAGAACAGGTGCAATGGGCTATGGGAATGCTCTTATGAGAGATCATTTTATAGTTGCAGCACTTAATGCTATTGAAGATAATATGGTCTGGTTATACCCAGAGTTGACCTCTGAGTTAATTATGGAAATCCCTACTACAAAAGAGAGTGATGATGAAGAACAACTCTCTAAATTAACCCAGAGAGAACGAGAGGTGGCACTACTCTTAAAAGAAGCATATCCATATAAAGAGATAGCTCTCAAACTTGATATTACACCTAGAACAGTAAAAGCTCACGCACAAAGTACTTACTCTAAACTAAATGTTAAAGACAGACTTGCTCTCGCACTCCTCTTAAAATAGGGTTTTATTGACCTACCTGTCCCTAGGGACAATACCATTAATACTTTTTTTAACCTATAATCTAGATAATTAAAATTTTATCTATTTAGGACATATTATGAATGTAGTTATTGGAACAGTAAAAACACTTAACGGAAAGTTTTTCGCAAAAGATTCACATGGTGACGTAGTTGAGTTACATGTTGGAGATAAGATAACAAAAGATATGGTCGTTTTTGGTGATCAAAGTAATAATGCAAAAGCAAATATCAAAATAGGAATGTTAAACCTAGAAGAGGCAATAACTCTTACAGGTCTAGAAAAACAGACTTTTGATATGTCCCTAATTGAAGATAATAATATAGATGACCTTCTATCTCTCGATAGTCTAAAAATAGTACTACATGAAGATGTTGATAACGAAGAAAGTGATAATACAGACGATGAAGATATCCTGGATGATACAGAAGCTGGAGAAGAACAAGTAGTAAAAGGACAATCAGTCAATGATATCTTTGCTACAAGGAATGATGAAGAGGTTGATGTAAGTTCCAGCTTAAGAAATGCGAAATTTAACTCCTCTAAAGCTGTTGAGCCAGTACAAGCTGATAATCTTTTTCTTAGAGGAATAGATATAAAAAATGCAGATGATACAGCTCCAGTCATCGCTGATCAAGCATTTAATTATGCTGAAAACCAAGTAGCAGATGCCGTAGTAGCAAATGTAGCAGCCACTGATAATGTAGCTGTAACAACTTACACATTCGATGCAACGGGGACACAAACATCAGCGGATGGTTTTTATACCATTACTAATACGGGTGAGATTCAAATCACAGCAGCTGGTGTAGCAGCAGAGGTCAATGATTATGAGACGGGAACAAATACAGCAACGTATGATGTGACAGCGGCAGATGCAGAGGGGAATGAAACAACTGCAACAATTACACTCAATGAGACGGACCTGGATGATACAGCTCCAGTCATCGCTGATCAAGCATTTAATTATGCTGAAAACCAAGTAGCAGATGCCGTAGTAGCAAATGTAGCAGCCACTGATAATGTAGCTGTAACAACTTACACATTCGATGCAA
>Ga0256844_10000131_pt1 | contig 30285 bp, 30 predicted proteins | sample MusselsmetaG_FD_189100 | JGI IMG/M metagenome (GOLD analysis project Ga0256844, IMG submission 189100) | Mussel associated microbial communities from hydrothermal vent at the East Pacific Rise, Pacific Ocean - Mussels | ecosystem: Host-associated > Mollusca > Shell > Unclassified ... | reverse complement strand
TTTTAGACTCTATATAGTCAATTTTTTACAAAATATTTTTATGGTACAATTTTTAAAGAAATTTGCTTGATAATTTAGGGTTTTTAGAAGTTATTGAAAGTGTGAGGCTGTGTTTTTTCACAGTCTCATTGGAGCGCAATAGACATCCCATTTGTAAAACATATTGGTATTGAAGAACAAAATAGTGAGTTATCGCTAAATTTTAAAGAAGATGTATTAAACCATATCAATACAATTCATGCAAGTGCTCAATTTACATTAGCAGAGACACAGAGTGGTATTCACTTACAAAATCTTTTCCCAGAGCTTGAAGAAAAAGTTATACCTGTGTTGAGAGATGCTCAGATTAAATACAAAAAACCTGCTCAAAAAAAATCATAGCTTATTCATCATCAGATACAGAGGCTGTTGAAAAATTCAAAAATCAGTTTGATAAAAAAGGGAGAAGCTCACTTCAAATTGAAGTTGTCATAAAAGATATAAATGATGTTTTAACTTGCCAAGCTACTTTCACTTGGTTTATTCAGACACTCTAAAAGACCAATAAGTAATCTAACGATTACCTATTGACTCTATTCTACTCTACTATTACCTGATTAATCTTTGAGTTAACCACACTTATTAAATCAGTCTCATCACTACTCTGTGATTGAGTCTGCTTAACAGGTGCATCGTCCTCAGATAAAACTTTAACAATAGCATCAATCTCTTCAATAACTGTCATTGTAATAGCCTCATCTTTGTTAAATCTCAAACGAAAGTCAGCCTCTTCAACAAGTTTACCCATACGAATAAACAGGTCACTCTTATTTGTATGCTCTCTTTTTGCTAAAGCACCATAAATTTCACTAATTAAAGAGTGTGCTTTATCTATTAGCTTATAGTCAATCTCAATATCTGTTTTTGTAAGAGTGTCAAATAGAGCATGTATTTCAATTATCTCACCAAAAGCTTCTGAGTCTATTCTATGACGACAAATAATCGCACTCTCGCGTGCATTTGTCATAATCTCTAAGATATTTGAGCTATGTTCACCCATTATTGCTTGTTGTAAAAAATCAACTGCATCAGAGTACTCTAATTTTATATCAAAATTTTCATAGAGTTTTTTACCAGCATTATTATCAACATCAATAATTAAATCATACGTTTTTGATATTTTATACAGAGTCTGTTTTGCTCTTTCTAAATTTCTTCCTAACCAGTATAGGTTTGTAGCTACGTTTGCTGTTACTAATTGATCCATATTATAACTCCATTACCCATGTATCTTTAAAACCACCACCCTGAGAAGAGTTAACAAGATAATTCCCCTCTTCAATCGCATATCTAGTTAATCCACACTGCCAAACTTTTATATCTTCAGCTGCAACAACATAAGCTCTAAAGTCTGCTTTACGATTTTGTAGCTCTTTATTTAAGTAGCATTTTTCATCATAAAACTCAATCAATTCTTGAGCGATAAAACGTCTAGGATTAGCTTTTACAATAGTCTTTAAATCTTCAATCTGAAGCGCCGTCATCTCATGTCCAAATAAAACTCCATAACCACCAGCTTCTGCAACATCTTTGATAACTAGTTTTTCCATATTGTCAAAAATATATTTTCTATCCTCTTCAAAATAAGGAAGATATGTTGGAGCATTTTTAAGAATTGGTTTTTCTCCTAAATAATACTCTATCATCTTAGGAACAAAATAGTAGATTCCTTTATCATCAGCGACACCATTTCCAATAGCGTTCATCAGTGCAACATTACCAGCAAGATATGCTTCAACCAGACCAGGAACACCGATAAGAGAATCAGCATTAAAAAACTTAGGATCTAAGAACTCATCATCTGTTCTTCTGTATATTGAACCAACACGAATAAGTTTTCCATTGTAGTTTTTAAAATAAACTTTTTTATCTACAACTTTTAGCTCATGTGGACGAACAAGGTGTGCACCTGACTTCTCAGCAAGATAACTATGCTCATAGTATGCAGAGTTAAATCTTCCCGGAGTAAGAACAACATTGATACCACCAGTATTAACAAAATCCATAGATTCTAAAATCATAGATGGGTAATTTTTTATTGGTTCAATATTTAAATTTTCAAAAAAATCAGGATAAATTTTTCTATATGTATCTCTAATAGAAAGAGGATAACTAGCACCACTTGGAACACGAAGATTATCTTCTAAAATTACCCACTCATCATCAGCAGAATCTTTAACTAAGTCAATCCCGTTAATATGGGCTCTAACTTTTTGTGATGGAGAAAAACCAACAAATTTTTCTAAATATCCGCCAGCTTCTTTTACAAAAGTTTCAGGAATAATTCCATCTTTTACGATTTTAGCATCAGTGTATAAGTCTTCTAAAAAAAGATTTAAGGCTTTAACTCTCTGTTGCAGACCTTTATCAATCTTTGCAAACTCTTGGGTTGAAATAATACGAGGAACAACATCAAAAGGAAGAGATTGCTCTATAAAGTTACCATCTTTATAAAGGTTAAAATTGACAGCAAACTTATCCATATAAGTTTGAAATTCATCAACCTTTTGTCTATCTTGCTTGTTAAATATCTCCCAAAACTTCGCGTGTAGCTCTGTGTTCTTCTCTAACAATTGACACCTCCAATAAGTTATGAATTATGTGAATAATGATTATTATAGCACTCGATAGGATATTTAAATGTTAAATGATAAGAAAAATAGATAAATGTGTAATATCTGTAGAAAAATGGTGGTTCGGGAGAGATTCGAACTCTCGGTAGATTTGCACCTACACAACCTTTCCAAGGTTGCACCATCGGCCACTCGGACACCGAACCATTATAAGGCTGAAATTCTATCCTTAAAACACTTTATTTAGTATAAATTTTCACCCTCTCCTTTTAGGTTATCAAGATATAATCTTATTAATAATTAATATAAGGACTTTATGTGTTAAGCATAGCTTCATTTTTGCAACTTTTAAAAGAATCATTTAGAGATTTACTACCTATTATCTTGGTAATTGTCTTTTTTCAACTTGCAATCATTCAAACAGTTCCTGAAAACTGGCTAAGTACCGCTATAGGACTAGCCATTGTTGGTGTTGGTCTTGCTGTTTTTCTTCTTGGTCTTGAGGTTGGAATATTTCCTGTTGGAGAGGGACTCGCAAGTGATTTTGCCAAAAAAGGTTCCACTGGCTGGATTATTCTTTTTGCTTTCATGATAGGTTTTGGGACTACTGTAGCTGAGCCTGCTCTTCTTGTTATAGCCGATAAAGCAGCAGGAATCAGTTCAGGGAGAATTGATGCCTTTGTTCTTAGAATGGTTGTTGCGTTTTCAGTTGGTTTTGCCATAGTTCTTGGTGTTTATAGAATCATCAAAGGTCATCCAATTCACTACTACATCATCTCTGGTTACATCATGGTTGTTGCTGCGACTGCATTTGCACCAAAAGAGATAGTTGGTCTTGCATATGACCTTGGTGGAGTTACAACATCTACTGTAACTGTTCCTCTTGTAGCCGCTCTTGGTATCGGTCTTGCATCAACTATTAAAGGTCGTAACCCTGTTTTAGATGGTTTTGGTCTTATCGCCTTTGCTTCACTTACACCTATGATATTTGTTCAGTTTTACGGTATCTATGTATATGAGTTTATAGATGCATCCCAAATTGTTGTGCCAGCTCTTGAACATACTGCAGAAACTGCTGCTGCATTTGACTTTACTCTACTCACAGTCCTAAAAGGTATTATCAGTGTATCATTTGATGTTCTACCTATTTTAGCTGTAATTTTGTTCTTTCAATATGTAATTATTAAAAAGCCTATTGAGAACTTAAAACAAGTTCTCATAGGTTTTAGTTTGGTTATTCTTGGACTTGATGCCTTTATCATCGGTTTAGAGATGGGGCTATTCTCACTTGGTGAGACTATGGCTTTTCAGCTTACACAAAACGATAGCAATGTAATTATTTACTCTTTTTCATTTGCGATAGGTTTTTCAACTACTATGGCTGAGCCTTCCCTGACTGCAATTGCGAGAAAAGCAAAAGAGATTAGTGATGGAAAAATAAATGACTTCGTACTTCGCCTTACTGTTGCTCTTGGTGTTGCTGTAGGTATCTCTCTTGGCGCGTTTAGAATTGTAAATGGCGGGGAGATTGTTTACTACATCATGGCGGGATATATGTTTGTTATAGCACTTACTTTCATCGCACCAAAATACATCGTTCCTATCGCTTATGACAGTGGCGGAGTAACTACTTCAACAGTTACTGTTCCCTTAGTTGCAGCACTTGGTCTTGGTCTTGCTACAAACATACCAGGACGTGATCCTCTTACAGATGGTTTTGGTCTTATTGCATTTGCTTCACTGTTCCCTATGATTACGGTTATGGCGTACGGGGTTGTAACGGAGAGAATTGGTGTCAAAGGTGAGCATGAGAAAGAGGAGATTCACTTAGATGAGCTTCGTCACGCTATTGAAGATGCAAATGACATGGGATTATCAACTGTTTATATTGATGGGGAACAACGCCACTCTTCATCTATGACCTTCTCTTCAGTTCACGTTATTGTGCCTCATGAGAGAGAAGAAGATGCTCTTCTTGCTGCAAAAGCTGCAGGTGCAAGAGGTGTAACAATCATGAATGCTCACGGTATGGGTCTTGATGAGATGGATAACTTCTACAATAGACTTCACAGTGATGCAACTGACTCAAATCTTATGTTTGTTGTACGTACTAGAAATGTTGATAAAATTATAAGAGAAGTAATGGATAAACTTGATATTACAGGGGATGGAGACGGGATAGCGTACTCTTATCCAATCTCTCACGTAAAAGGGATTAGACTAAAGAGTAGTGACTTATAACTCTTTAGTTTAGAAGATCTTTATAATCATATTTAGATAGATTAATATAGTGCTTTTTACCTATTGTGATTATACGGTTATCTCTCTGCGCCTCTTTTTTAAACTTCGCTTTTATTTTTTTAGCTTTTTTCTCTGAAATCTTGTTCTTTTTTAGATATTTTTTTAGAGACATAACACCGTGTGTATTATCATCTTCATCTTCTATTTCAGCTTCTAAAGTATCCTCTTGGGCTTCGGGCAGTTCAGAGGGAGCACTCAACATAAACTGAGAAGAGAGAGTGTTAAGTATATTTTTTAGCTGTTCATCTTTGTCTTTATAGATTTGCTCTATCTTGATACGCTCTTCTATAAGCATTAGCTCTTTTTGATCTCTCAAACTTCTTGTCTCACCCTCAAGAGTTTCAACTCTCATCTGAAGCTTTGCATTTTGTTCTTCTAAAAGTTTATAGTATCTGCTATCGTTAGAGTCTGTTTTAGTAGCATTAGTTCTATTTGCAGTTCTTGTGGGTTTAGCTGTTTTAGAAACCTCAACTAACTTCACACCATCTTCAACAACTGACTCTAATGAACCACGTCTAATACGATTATGTATCGCCTCACGTGAGACACCAAAGTATTCTGCTGCTTGGGCTATACTCATCTTAGACATTTTGCACCCTTTATCTCATGTTCTCAAAAACTATAGGAGCTTCCCACTCACCTTCACGAATCTCTTTCATAACCTTTTGCAGGTCATCAAGTTTAGCACCTTTAACGCGAATATAATCGCCCTCTATTTGTGCATTTACTTTGAGTTTCATTTTTTTGATGTCAGCAGTGATTTTTTTAGCCTCTTTTGTCTCAATATAATCAACAACTTTAAAAGTAACCTTTCTGTTCCCACCACTAGAGTCTTCAACTTTAAGTTCATCAAGAACTTTTGAAGAGAGACCCTGTTTTAAAAACTTAGCAATAACTATATCTTTTAGGGCATCTAGTTTGTTATCAGATGAAGCGATTAAAACTAATGTTTTAGCCTTCTCATTATGAGTAACTTCATAAGTAGTTCCCTTGAAATCATAACGATTATCTACTTCTCTACTAACTAAATTAATAGCATTTTTAAAATCCTGTCCATCAATTTTTGCACTTATATCAAATGAGTGTTCTTTAGCCATAAATAAAACCCTTTTATAATGTTTTGAGTTATTATAACATAACTAACACTAAGTGTTTTAAAAACTAGGACTTCCATCGAAGCCAAACCCACCACCAAAGCTGTTAGCAAAACTTGGGTCACTATAGCCAGCCATTACAGATTTTGAACGAAGTTTTTCTATATCTGTCTTACTTGAAATACCTTGAGGACAAACAATTGTACACTCATTACATAGAGTACAATCCCAAACACCATTTGTTTGGATGGTGTCGATTTTACTTTTTTCGTCTTCCTCACGTATATCACTTGCATATCTCCAGACTCTAGTAAGTGCAAAGGGACCCAAAAACTCTTCATTTACAGCATAGACTGGACAAGCACTGTAGCATGAACCACAAAGTATACAATCACTCTGAACTTCATTTATTTTTTCATCATCTTGAGTTACCTCTACACCTTTAGCGAGTGTTTGCTGCCACGCTTTTGCCTTAGCATTAAAAGAGTATGATTTATCCATATTAACAACTAAGTCACGGATAATAGGAACATTTCTTAGAGGCTCAACTCTGTCACCATCTTGAACCTTGTATGTACATGCTAGGACTTCTCTGTCGTTCACTCTCATAGAACAACTTCCACAAACACTGCTTCTGCATCCGCTTGAAAATGTTAGTGTATTATCTTGTGTAGTTTTTATTATATTTAACAGTTGAAGTAGAGTGGTCTCTCCGGTCTCAACTTCATACTCTACAAACTCCTCTTCTCTTTTTACGGTGATTTTCATGATAAATCCTCCATATAGTGAGCTCCACAACTCTCATCTCTTTTTAGAGCAGAGCTGACAACATTTTCACAAATCTCTAACATATTTTGAAACTCTAAAAACTCTATGAAGTTAGTGTTATAAACTTTTGAGTTATCACTTACACCCATAAGATGAAGTTTTGATTTTATATCTTTGATTTCATCTAAAGCCACTTGCAATTCACCTTTTTTTCGAACAATTCCTACATTTTTGTAAAACAAGTCACCAATGTGCTCTCTTACTTCATAAAAATCTATCTCACCTTTGGCAGGTCTTTGGAGTTCTTCATTCTCAAATCCTACTTGAGAAGATTGACCGGTATCTACATTTTTAACATATTGAGCTGCGTTTACTCCAGCCTGTTTTCCAAAAACAACTATCTCTAAAAGAGAGTTTCCACCAAGACGATTCGCTCCATGGACTCTATGGTTTGCACACTCTCCAACAGCAAACAGACCCTTTAGAGTTGTAGCAGAGTTATCATTAACTTCAATTCCACCCATAGTATAGTGAGCAACTGGTCGTATTGGAATCAAGTCATGTACGGGGTCAACATTTTCATAGAGTTTTGCCAGTTTTCTCTCTTGAGGGAGTCCCTCTTCTATAAACTCTTCTCCAAGATGACGTATATCTAAAAATATATCTTCACCTTTAAGTATTTCCTCATTTATAGCGCGGCTTACTTCATCACGTGGAGCTAACTCGTTAGTGAACCTTTTACCTTTAGAGTTAAGTAGATATCCACCCTCTCCTCTAGCACTTTCACTTATTAGTATGCTAGAATTTTTAAGAGCGGTTGGATGAAACTGAATAAATTCCATATCTATAAGGTTAGCGCCGGCTCTTGAAGCTATTGCTATTCCATCACCCGTTGAAGCCGTAGAGTTCGTAGAATTTTTATCATATATACGACTGTATCCACCTGTTGCTAAAACGACAGCAGTACTCCCATAGTTTTCAACTTCACCACTTCTAATATCTAGAACTTTAGCACCACAAACACAGCCTTTTTCATCTTTTAAAAGCTCTAAAAGATACTTTTCACTTAGTATCTCTATCTCTTGGCTCATACATCTGTCATAAAGTGTATGAAGAATTTTTAGACCTGTATAGTCTTGCGCATAACAGGCACGAGGAGCTGATGCACCCCCTAATGTTCTTTGAGCAATTTTTGCATCTTTAGTACGTGAGAAACAGACACCTATACTATCCAACCACTCCACTGCCTTTGGAGCCTCTGAACACATTAATCTCACTGCCTCCTCATTTGCTAAGCCGTGAGCAGACTTGAGAGTATTTTTTATATGGGCTTCAACACTATCTTCACCTGCGTTTCCTAAAGCTGCGTTTATTCCACCCTGAGCCATACATGTTTGACTTCTGGTTGGATACTCTTTTGTTATTACTAAGACGTTAGCCCCACTCTCTTTTGCATTTAGTGCAGCAACTAGTCCTGCGCCACCTGCTCCGATTATTAAAACATCAGTTTTCATAAAAATCCTCTAAAAAATATTTTAAATATTACTATAAAATCATTAAATTATTTGAGATAAAAAATAGTATCTTGCAACTCTTAAGCTTCCTGCAACTATAACAAACCAAACAAACTTTAGTCTAATAACACCCGCAACAAGGGTCAATGGGTCACCTATTACTGGTAGCCAAGAGAAAAATAAAATAAAGTAGCCATATTTATACCCATATTCTAAACTTTTTGTTCCTGTTTTTGAAGATACAAGTTTTGTTTTTGTTTTTTCATAAAGCCAGTAACCGAACCAATAATTAGCAATAATGGCAAGTATATTTCCGCTAGAAGCTAAGCTCATCGCATTTAACAGTGGCATACCATTTTCTAAAGCGACAAGAAAGGTGACTTCTGAAGAGAAAGGAAAAATTGTCGCTGCAAGAAAGGCAGAAAAAAAGAGTGCTAATTCAGCGATAAAATATTCTCTATAACAGAGGCTATTAGCTTCTCTCTTGCCTCAATTGAAGTCCAAGCTATATGTGGAGTAACATATAAGTTATCTGTATTTTTAACACTTAAAAGCGGATGATCTTTTCTCATTGGCTCCTTAGTTAAAACATCTAAACCAAAAGAAATATTTTTCTCATCAATAATTTTAGCAACAGCCTCTTCATTGATAATACCACCACGTCCAAGATTTAAAATAGTAACCCCATCTTTACAAATTAACAATTGTTCATAATCTAAAAGATTGTCAGTTTTCTCGTTTAAAGGTGCATGAATAGTAATAATATCGCAACTCTTTAAAAGCTCATCTAGTGTTGTTCTTTGATAATCCTCGGTTCTATTCACACCACTTGTTGAGTAGTAAAAAACTTCAGCTCCAAAAGACGAAGCAATATCTGCAACACCACGACCTATACTGCCAAGACCAATAATTCCCCACTTCTTACCTTTAATCTCAAAGAAAGGACGTGAGACATCTGTAAAAATTGGACTTCTAGAATATGAACCATCTTTTACAGACTCATCATAATAACGTGAGTGTCCTAGAAGATAAAAAAGCATGGAAAAGGTGTGTTGTATAACCGAATCAGTTGAATATCCAGCTACATTTTTAACTTCTATTTTTTTCTCTTTAGCTGCGTTTAAATCAACATTATTCATACCGGTAGCTGCTACACAGACAAGTTTTAGAGTTGGCGTGTTTTGCATATGAGCATCAGTAATAACAACCTTGTTAGTAACAATAACGTCGCAGTTAGTTATTCGTGTTTGAACTTCTTCGGGTGAAGTTGTCTGATATACTTCAACAATGCCCAGAGAATCAAATCCACTTAAATCAGTTTCTCCAAAAGTTAAAGCATCAAGTAAAACAATGTTCAAACTATGCGTCCTTAATCTTTTTGATTAACTCACGAGATTTCTCTAGTGCTTTTTCAACCTTATCAAAAACAAGAGCAACAGCAAGACGTCTGCCTTTATGAGCTTCTGGTTTAGAGAAAACTCTTACAAAACTATTGTCTGTAAAGAGACTATCATCAACATCTACAAGAGGAGCATAGTTATGAACTTCTGACTTAAACGCAGCGGATGCACCCTCACCATAAAATGTAAACCCAAGAGGCAAGCCAAGAACAGCACGTAAATGAAGTGCAAACTCACTCTGAGACTGAGTTATTAGCGTTACCATTCCCGTATCGTGTGGACGAGGTGAGAGTTCTGAGAAATAAACTTCATCACCCTTTATAAATAGTTCAACACCAAATAGACCTTGACCACCAAGTCCATCAGTAACAGTTTTTGCCATCTCTTGAGATTTTTTTAGTGCTATTTCACTCATCGCCATTGGTTGCCATGAAAACACATAATCCCCATCCCTCTGCTCATGCCCTATAGGCTCACAAAAGACTGTCTCTCTACCGTTTCTCACAGTTAAAATAGTTACTTCATAGTCAAAGTCAACAAATGCTTCTACAATCAATTCACTTGCATCACCACGAGCCTCTTTAGCAATCTCCCAAGAAGCAGGAATATCTGCCTCACTTTTTACAACTGATTGACCATGACCTGATGAACTCATTACTGGTTTGATTACACAAGGAAAACCAAGCTCACAAGCAGCCTTTAACATTTCTTCTTCTGTAGTTACAAATTTATAAGGACCTGTTTTAAGACCTAGCTCTTCTGCTGCAAATGTACGAATTTTTTTACGATTCATTGTTTTTGAAACAGCCTCTGCATTTGGAATAACGTTAAATCCCTCTTTCTCAGCTTCAAACAAAGCATCAATAGAAATAGCCTCAATCTCAGGTAAAATATAATCAGGTTTTTCATGACGAATAATCTCTAAAAGTGCATCTTTGTCTTGCATATTCACAACATACGCACGATGTGCAACATGATGAGCAGGAGCATTTTCATATCTGTCTACAGCGATAGTTTCAAGCCCTAATCTTTGAGCTTCAATGATAACTTCTTTTCCTAACTCACCTGAGCCAAGTAACATGATTTTTTTTGAGTTTGATTTGAGAGGTGCAGAGAATAACATCTGAATAATTCCTTATATCATCGCCCTCGTTCCCATCGTCCTCGATGGGAATGCATATATCAGTTTATATATTTAAAGTATGCATTCCCAAGCAGGAGATTGGGAACGAGTTTGTTTTATTAGAGAAATTATATCAAAATTGGATTAAACTTATCGTTTTAGTCCGATAAGAGTCTCAAGAAGTTGATCTGAAGTGGTAATAGTTTTACCATTTGCTTGGAAACCCCTTTGGATAATAATAAGCTGTGTAAGAGCACGTGAGAGGTCAACATTTGACGCTTCTAAAGCTGAACTTTGAATAAATCCACGGCCTGCAGTTGCTGCTGTACCGATAATAGGGTCACCAGAGTTGGCAGTTTGAATATAAACACTTCCACCCTCAGTTGAAAGACCTTCATTATTTGTAAATTTAGCCATAGCTATCTGTGCAAGACCGAAAGAACGACCATTTGAAAATGAACCAACTAAAGTACCACTCTGATCAATTCTAATACCTACTAAATCTCCACCAGTATAACCATCTTGAGAGATACCAGAAGTAGATGAAGGGGAGTCAAAACTCGTCATGCCATCAAATGCATTTGCAGTACCAAAACTAAGGTTTACTTGCTGATCTGGTGCTGAACCATTATTACCACTAAATGAAACATTTGGTGGATTATATGTTGCGAGAGATCCATCATTATTAAAACGAATCGAACCTACTTTTTCATTTGTTGGAGCAACAGTATCGATAGTAGCCGGGGGAGGAACACTAATATTCATTGCCCAGGTACTTCCTGTTGTAGCATCAAGTTGAGTTTTTCTAAACTCCATTCTAAGCGTATGTTTTGAACCAAGAGAATCAAAAATATCTATTGAACTAGAGTGTGTTGCAGCATTAAAGCTTTGAGAAAATGCTGTTCCTGTTGTCCCCGCCGCTAAAACAGCATTTAAAGCTTCCATATTTCTAGTAAATCTAACATTCTCTGTAATTGGTGCTTGTGAAAGTCCCGTTATTTTAAGATTAATATCATAACTTGTTGAATCTGTATTCTTTAACTCCAGTTTTCCTTGATCATTAACAATAACTGTAATTCCACTTGCACCTGCTTCAGCATTAGCTTGAGTCTCCAATGCTTCACGAAGAGAAGCTATAGTTGTAAACTCTTTATTTGCTCCCGCACCAACAGTAGCACCAGCTGAATTATATGTATATTTCCAAGCTGTTTGATTCGCATTACCTACAGCAAACCCTGTATTAGCGGAGCTTACAGCTGATATATTAATATTATGTGATGCAGAAGCATTTGCATTGGTATTTATTAGCTCTACATGGTCTGCAACAACAGTTGCCGTAACCCCTGTTATCGCACTTTTAGCATTTATTGCTGAAGCTTCAAGTGCTGCATTTTGTGCTGCCGTATTTCCTGCGACGGTAACATAAGTCACAATTTCTGTTGAGGCATTATCAAGAGTAAAGGTTATACTCTCATTAGTAGGTCCACCAGCGGTAACATTCACACCAACAAATGCAGAATTTACAAATGAGGCCCAAATACCTTGTCCATTTTGAAGAGAAAATGCCTCTCCAACCTCATTAAACATAACTCCTAAATCACCAGATGCTATAGGATTTCCATTTGCATCCACGGCAGGAGTAAGTCCCGTTGAAGCACTTGGTACTTCATAAGCAGCTGAATAACTCTCTACAAGTGGTCCTGAGTTAAGATTTGCTTTTAAAACAACCTCAGCAGTAGCACTTGCCGGTGTTGTAAGCCCTGGTGGAATGTTAATATTTGTAATCGGTGCAGTTGAATCAACTTTACCAGTTACTGAATCCCTTAACCATCCTTGAGTAACAAAACCATTATTGTCAACAAAATTTCCTCCTGCATCAAATTTAAAGTCACCTGCACGAGTGTATTTGTAAGTATTACCACCATCTGGAGAGATTATGAAAAATCCATCACCCTGAATAGCAACATCTGTATTTTTATCAGAGTTTTGAACTGAACCTTGAGAGAAGATACGAGTCATAGAACTTACGGTAGAACCAAGTCCAACCTGAACAGGGTTTTTACCACCAAGTTGTCCTTGAGGGGCTGTTGCAATTGCTTTCGTCTGAGCTAAAAGATCAGAGAAGTTAGCACGAGAGTATTTAAAACCTACTGTATTAACATTTGCAATATTATTTGCTTCTACATCCATCGCAACCTGGTGCGATTGTAGTCCGGATACACCGGAGAAAAGTGATTTAAGCATATGCTTTTCCTTTACATATATCTATCTAATAGTCGATAAATTTATTTAGTAAAGGATATATAGCATTTAATGTTCCAACTTTTGAAGATTGTAAAAGTTTTGTTAGTGTGTTTGTTAGTGAAATATATTAGGAGAGGTTATGGATACTTACGCATCCATATTCAAGGCTTTTTGCATCATCTCATCAGCAGTTGATATAGATTTTGAGTTAGCATCATATGCACGTTGATAGACAATCAGTTCCGTTAGTCCACCTGTCATTCCATAGTTCGAACCCTCTAGTTTGAAGTTTACTACCTCTGCGCCTATGATATTTTGACCTGTTTCATCTGTAAAGAAGATAGGAGATCCACTATTTGAACTCTCTTGAAACCTAGAACCACTCAGACGTTCTAAACCTTGGTCATTTTGAAAGTGAAACAGAGCTATCTTACCAACACTACTCTGCATACCATTTGTAAACGTAGCTATAACTTCAGCATTTTTATTGATAGCATACCCTTGTAAATCTCCACCAATAGTTCCATTCGATAAACTTGAACCTGGAACTACAGGAATATTTATAGAGACAATTCCATCATAACCACTTCCTAGATCAATAGTTACTGCTGTGCCATTATTATCAATTGTTGACATTGTGTGTGATGCTAAAGCACCTGCAGCATCAAACTCTACACTACCGGTTTGTGTGTCATATATAATCGTTCCATCTAAATTTTGAGTAGTTGCGACTATACTCCACTGACTTCCCGGAGGGTTTTGTATCGCATCTTTTGTAAATTCTAATCTTAAGTGATTTTTATTACTTTGTGAATCAACAACACTGGCGCCTACTGTTCTCACTTCTGGATCAACCCCAACATTTGCGAAAAATTTAGCTGACGTTGTTGCTTCGGGTGGATAAGTTAAAGATTTTGGAAAACGCAGCTTCTCTTGAGCATTTACGCCACTGAGAGTAATTTCATTCAGTGTTGCGGTTAAAACATTATCACTGCTAATATTGTTTCCCATTGTTCCTAAAACATGAAGTCCATCAACCGTTACTAAATCATCATTTGCATCAAAAGTAAAACTTCCATCACGAGTATAAAAAGGAGCTTCATCACCTTGAACACCAAACCATCCATCACCACTAATGGCCAAGTCTGTACTTTTATCTGAAAGAAGGAGTGAACCATTTGTCAGTATCATAGATGTTGCGTTAACTTTAGTTCCAACTCCAATACTGCTATCAACTATACCAGCATTAGCAGACATTACACTATTTTCAAACATAGATGCAAATTCTACATTATATCCGCGATACCCTACTGTATTTATATTTGCCAAATTATCTGCGACAACATCAATACCTGCTGAATAAGTTCTTAATCCCGATATTCCTGTGTAAAAAGCTTGAATCATACTAGTTCCTTAGTATATCTCTACAATATTTTCAATATTAACATAACTTGAACCAACTTTAACAAGTGTTTCTCCATTTTCAAATCTTACTGATTCAATAGGATACGCTCCCATTCTAGTTGTCAAGTCATCACCAGCTGGATTTTTGTAACTTGCTGTAATATAATACATTCCACTCTCTGCCGCTTCACCATTGGCTAATGTTCCATCCCAGTCAAACTGATAAACGCCAGAAGCATTTGGCTCAATATTCATCGTACTAACTATATTTCCATTTGTATCAAGAACTTCAAGAGTTCCACTTGCTATCTCCTGAGGAAAATATACTTCAAAAGAAGAGGCTGTACCTTCATCATATCCTATCGCATTAGACCCTAAGTCAGCTGTTTTACCAATCGCTGCAATCGTAGTATATTGCTGTGACGACCCTAAAGAAGCTGCTAATTCTGCTAATGCTTTATTTGTGTTTTCAGATGCCTCTAGAGTTGCAAGTTGAGAAGTCTGGCTCAAAATCTTTTCACTATCCATTGGTTCTGTCGGATCTTGATGCTGTAGCTCAACTAAAAGAAGAGTCATAAAGTCATCTTTACTTAATATACTTTTATTTTCTGCTGAAGCTGGAGCTTTATACTCTGCGTTTGTTGCAGCATTTAAGCCTGTTGATGTAATTGCCATAGTCTATCCTTTAAGCGTAGTTCGGAACTACAATTTCTAAAGAGCTTAAAATCTCTTCAGTATGTTCTTCATTGTCATAATAGTTATATTCGTCTTGAGCCTGTTGCTCTCTTTGTCTATGCTGTTCTTGTTGTCCAGCTGATGAGTGGCTACTATCTTGGCTATTAAAATTTAATGAAGCATTATTTATGCCATTGTTAGTTAGTTGTGTTTTGAGCTCATTTGCATTCATTGAGAGTGTATTTATCGCTGCTGAATTTGAACTGAGGCTTATATGCAAGTTTTTACCACGTTGAACTATTGTTAAATCGATTTCACCAAGTTTTTGAGGATTAAGCTGAACTTTTACTCTTGTAAATGGTGATTTATAATCCTCTATCGCTGTTTTAACATCATTGGACAAGTATTTAATCATCTGTTTTGCTTCATTTAACTTCAGTTCAAAGCTATCTGATTTTAGAGTTGATAAGCCATCAATTTTTGAGTTGTTTGAGGACTCACTACCTTCACCATGAAGTAAACTCTCAAGGGCCTTTGTAGCTTCACTTGTTGCAGCAGGAGCGATTACTTTAGCAGTTGCAACTGAAAAATCTGCTGTCATGATGGAATTGGCTTGTGTTGGTTTTTCACCTCGCAACAGTAATTTTAATGTTTCATCAGCATGTGTTTTTGGAGTTTTCTCTTCAACTTTAAACTGTTTTGATGCAACTAGTTGTTCAGTTGTATGCTCACTTGGTGTCTGTGCTTTAAAGAGTGGTGTCTCTTTTGCCAAAACTGCCTGCTTAGGAACTTCTATTTTTTTATCTTCAACTATTTGTATCGCTTGATTTTTATCATCTACTTTTATAGCTACTTTTGTTTTTACTTCTTTGAGTGCTACATGTTCTTTAGGAGTACTTTTTAGTTCTTTAACATCACTTTGAACTTGAAGTTTCGCTTCTTCTTTTAGAGTATTCTTTGGCTCCGTAGTCTTTGCTTGAACTTCTTCTATCGTTATTTTTGATATATCTATTCCAATTTTTTTGGCTAATGCGGAGAGGCCTTTAAGTGTTTTAGGAAGCTCTTTAATCTGTGCATCTTTAAAGCCGTCACTTTGAACTATCTTCTCTTTAAGATACTCTTTAGCACCTGCAATTAAAGTTTTTACCTCTTTGACAGTGAGGTTTTGTATAATTTTTGGATTTAATTCTAAAGGTTCACCATCTTTAACAGCTACTTTTTCATCAGTTTTTAAAAGTGAAAGTAGTCTATCTTTACCTGTTGATTTTGAATTTTCGTTAACTACTTTTTTATCACTCTCTAGTGCTAAAATTATAGCCCCATTTTGAATTACTTTATCATTTTTTTTAGGATTAACTCCCTTTAAAAGCTCAGAAAATGAAACTTTCGGCTCTTCCTCTGATGATGATATATTTAAAGATGAAGACAGAACAATAGTTTCTTGTTTATTTTCTAATGAAATCATCTTTTCTCCCATATTTAATCCCTTATTGGTAAGGGTTTTTATTAAATACAGCATTTTTTGTTCCACTATAGTGTTAAATCTATTAATGATATTGTCGATATTGTGCTTATGAATAAACTGGTTTATCTTTTACTTTCCACTATATTATTGTCAAATTCAAACTTTGAAACAAAAGTTTCTCACGAAAATAGAGCGGCAATGGAAAATAAAAAGATTAAATGCAGGTGGGTGTGTGATAAAAAACTATATAAAGAGCAGAAGATAGCTGATGCTATCTCTTTTTATAAAAACTCAAAGGATTATAAGTTTACCAAAAGATAGTATTTTATCTTTAGGGGGTTGTAGGGACTTCGTGACCATGCCATTACAACGGGCTTTGCTCATTGTAGTGTATAAATTAGTAATTTCTTGTAAATCTGTCTAAACAATGTAGTTCCTGTTTATAAAATGTACTCACACTATCTTGCATAGTAGAAAATATCTCCTCTGGCGTCTCACCATCGGCAGGATAACTAAGTAAAAATGAGTTTAAAAATTTGGCAAAGAATTCATCAAACATCTTCTTCACAATTTCTGCACCATATTTGTCAGTATAAGGCAATACAAAAAAGTAATCAGTTCCATCATTAATTATAGAGTCTGAAGTTCTAAGAATATCTGTTAATGATGAATCCACTACTTCTGTGGATATTCCACTAAAATCACAATACAAAAGAGTAAAACTCTCTGCACGATTTTCATCAAGTCTATTAGATATACCTATATTTAATTCCATAAGTTGTTTGAAGTTTTCAAATGAAAAATGTATTCCCGCCATAAGTTTTCCTTTAAATTTATATTATAAATTTTAAGGGAACCTTTTTGCATTACTTAATAACGCTAAAGGAACTCGTCCCTTTACCTACGCTAGCACTAGGCTTCCCTCGGCAGGAAGCCTACGCAACTAGTTGCTTCTTAGACTTCTTGCATAATCAGAATAAGTATATCAGATAGTTATTGAATACTGAAAGGTTTCATGGCCTCACGTGAAGTAAATGGTGAAGCTGTAACTTCTTCACCATCATAAGACAATGTATAACTATTATCAACAGATGTTTTACAGTAAGTTAAAATTGCACTAGCACAAAGCTCTTTGTCTTCAAGAGTTGCATTTTTACTAAGAAGTGCGTGAGGACCTGGCAGTCCAACTGTTTTAATATGATAATATTTGTCGTTATCTATATTTTGAAGATGTTCATTCTCCTCTTTATCTCTGCCAACAACAAGCTTAGCTCCATCTGTTAGACGAAAATGACGGCCATATTTCATTACTGGAATATCTTTTACTTCAAATTTATCATACTTGATAAAGTCAAACATTTTTTTACCAAAGTTCTCATCAGTTAAAAGACAACCGCCACCTGGGGATTCAAAATCATCAAGTCCAATCTCTTTTGCTAACTCTAACTGTCTATCACGTGAACGTCCTGTAATGCCCTCTAATCTATCTCTATCTACCCAACCTTTCTCTTCAGCAATTGTTGGAGTTAAACGCAGAGCAGACATTGGACGCAGAAGAAGTCCATCACAGTTACTCTCATTTAAAACAGTCTGCAAAGCATCTTTATTTTGACTCATTGGACGCTGACCCATAACTTCACCACTCAGTAAAAATGATGCACCCTCTGCCTCCATGATACTTTTGGCAACTGCAAACATCTTTGCATGACAATCTATACAAGGATTAAAGTTTTTTCCATATCCATGTTTTGGATCAAATAGAACATCCTGAAGATACTCACTCTGAATATCGATAATTCTAAGTTCCGCGCCAACTTGATCACACATGCTCTGCATATGCTCTAATCTATCTTTTGTACTTCCAAAACCTGTGTTAATATTTACGGCTAAGACTTTAATGCCTTGGTCTATGATGAGTTTCATTGCTAATGTGGAATCTAATCCACCTGAGAAGAGTGCTATTGCTTTCATTTTATAATTCCTTGGTCAGGCACAAGAGCGGCATAAGAAAATCTAATTTTCATAAGCCACCAGTTCACCTCGTTTTAATACTGCAATTTTACCACGAAACTTACGAATATAGAAAGCTTTCTCTTCAAATGAAATATTTTGCTGAAGATTTATTTTTTTTAGTTCTCTCTCATAGTGGCGAGAAAGAAATGTAATAAGCTCTAATCTTAAGGCGTCTTCATCTTTGAGTGAGATTATCGTTTCATCTATCATAATTGCCATCAAGTGAGGATTATCATTTTGTCCCTGGAGTGCTGAATTAAACTCTGCTGAGTGAAACTGAAGAAGAGAAGGGTCTAAAACATCTAAAATCTGATCTATAAAACGCGGGTGTTCTAAAACAGTTTTTATAAGACTTAACTCCCACATATCTTTATGAGTGTTTCTTTGAATCAGAGCTGCGTTTTGATTGTTAGTGTTTGTTTGGTGATTTACCTTTAGAAGCGATGGAGAGACTCCAAGCCCACCTAAACGTGAGGCAAGATATGTTTTATACTCCTCCTGAAGAAGAGGTGATAATGTTTTAAGATAAGCAATACCTTCACCCATACATGCTTCTTTTGCTTTTGGATCTCGCAAGTCATAAAGTGCAAGTATCTCATCAAGTACAAACTCTATGAAAACCTTTGGCTCTCTAAACATATTCGCAAGCTCTTCAACTCTTCCATCTTTTACCATATCTGCAGGGTCTAACCCTCCACTAAAGATAACTACACCGCCACGAAATCCTGCAGCACTCAGAAGTCTTGCGGCTTTAAGAGCTGCTGCTCGTCCCGCATTATCTCCATCATAAGCCATAACAACTCTTGGATCACCTTTTCTCAGAAGTGGTAGATGCTCTACTGTTAAAGCTGTTCCAAGAGTTGCTACTGCGTTATCAAAACCTGCTTGATGAAGCATGATAACATCAAGATAACCCTCTGTTATGATAATCTCACTTCGTTTATAGAGTGCTTGCTTTGCAAGATGATAGGCATATAGTAAACGTGATTTATTAAAGTACGGAGTTTCCGGAGAGTTTACATATTTTGCTTGATGCCCTGTTATAGTTCGTCCACCAAAACCAACTAAAGAACCATTTGCAGAGTGAATAGGAAAAGTAATACGCTCTATAAATCTAGCAAAATTTCTTCCACCATCATAACCTATAACACCCATTTCAATTGCTTCATTCATTGTAAACATTTGAGATTTGACATAGTTTATTGTTGCATTAGAGTCAGGTGCATAACCGATACCAAACTTCTCAACACTACTCTCATAAATACCACGTTCTTTTATATACTCTAAAGCAGTCGGTTTAGAGTTTAAAAGATTTTTATACCATTCATTGAGTGAATCCATAACCTGTGAACGAGGTTTGTTATGTTTGTTATCTGTGTACGTGAGAGTAAAGTTATATGAATCAGCCAACTTCTCTAAGGCCTCAGGGTAGTTAAGTTTCTCATACTCCATAACAAACTTAACACTGTCTCCTCCAGCTCCACAGCCAAAACAATGATATATTTGCTTTTGTGGGCTTACTACAAATGAGGGAGATTTTTCATCGTGAAAAGGACACGGTGCTTTAAAATTACCACCTGCTTTTTTCAGTTCTACATAGGAGCCAACAACATCAACAATATCAAGTCGTGCCTTTAGGGCTTCTATGGAGTCTTGAGCAATCATGAGGGAATTATACTTGAATGTGGGTTAAAAGCTTATATTAGATTTTTTAGATTTAAAGAAAAAAGTGTACCTTCATCAACTACGCTCTCAACAGCGATTTTAATATCTAACTCTTCACAAAGTTTTTGCACAATATGAAGCCCTATTCCGATACCTCTTTCTTGTTCTTTATAGAACCTTTGAAACACTTTTGAAGGTTTTTTTATTCCCTTGCCTGTATCTTTAATCTTCAAGATATTATCTTCTATATTTAAAATAACTTTTCCATCTTTCTTATTATATTTTGCTGCGTTTGTTAGTAGATTATCTATTACTCTTGTAAAAGCGTCTCTGTTAGTGCTTAGCTTCAACTCTTTTACCTCAACTCTAAACTCTAAGTCTCTAAAGTTTTTCTCTATCATGCTTACTCTATCATTTAAAAGCTCTTTTAAATCAAACTCTTCTTTTTGGGCGCTATGACTGTGTAGGTATGAACGAAGGTTTGATTGTAGATTTAAGATATTGGCTACACTATTTTTTATACGTTTGACTTTTGAGTTTTCACCAATCTCCTCTTCTAACATTGCTGAGTTTAAACGCAGTGTTGAGAGTGGTGTATTAAAATCGTGAAGAATATCTTTTATAAACTCTTCCGTTAAGTTAAGGGCATTTTTCAGCGGATAAAGAGCATAAAAAGCAAAGGCAAAAGAGAGTAAAAATGCAAAGGCTATAACTACTAAGAAGTTTAATAATATACTGTTTTTAAGTTCATCTATCTTTTGGTCATATTTATCTTTTAGGAGATATATTTTTAAACTATTTTTTGTAGAGTTTTGGATTGAAAAGTACGAAGACAGAGCAGTGCTATCTTTGTGAAGTCTGTATAATTTATTTTCATCCATAGAAACAAAATCTATCTGAAATTCATCACACTTCAGATTCAAACTACATATTCTCATTTTAGAGAAAATCGAATCATCTAACACTTGAAGCTCTCTTTTGTAATCCATAAAAAACAAAGCACCCAAGAGAATAGCTTGTGATATAAAAAAGAGTAAAAAACTTTTTATCAGTGATTCACGTTCAACTTTTTTCAAGCATATATCCTACTCCACGAATATTTTTTATTTCTAAGTTTGTTATTTGTTTAAATTTATTTATAGCCACTCTCAGTCCTGTATCTGAAGGACTTTGTAAACAGTCCATAAGTATGCTCTTATCAAGAACTGAGCCTATATTGTTCATAAATGCATAACAAATACTCTCTTGGACTTCCCCAAGAGAGACTATTTTATCATCTACATAGAGCTCTTTAACCTCTGGAGAGTATCGTAAGTTTTTATAAACTATATCTCTGTTAGTTTGTACAAATTTTGCGTTTACTCTTATAAGAAGTTCCTCTGGGAAAAAAGGTTTTTTGATGTAATCATCTGCACCAACTTCAAACCCTTTCGTAATAGAGTTTAAATCTACAAGCGCACTAATAAATATTGCAGAAGTTTTATCATCAGCCTCACGTAGACTTTTTAAAAGATCTAAGCCATTGATATCTGGGACATTAATATCAAAAATATATAAATCATAACTGTTATCATACGAGGCATCAACAGCCTTTTCGCCATTTTCAACTAAGTCAACTTGATAATCATGAGACTCCAAAAGCTCTTTTAAAGTCTCTCCAAGTTCATAATCATCTTCAAGAAGTAGTATATTTTTTTTCAAAATCTGTAACCTTAAAAAAGGAATCCCAAACGCATAGAGACATAATTTTCACTTGCTGAATCACTAAGACCACGAGCATAACTAAAAGTAGCAAATTTATCTTTATCTATGGAGTAGTATCCATAAGCTGAGGCTGTCTGTATATCTTCAATTCCCTCATATATACTATTACTCAAACCGTAAGAGCCACTTATATATAACTTATTGCTAACATAGTATCCCAAACCGGCATTAAAAGCATTTGTATTTTGATAAATAATCGCACCTACATCATCATCATTTATAAGAGTATAGGCATGTCCACCAAAAATATTAAAATTTCTAAGCATATAACTTAAATTTACAGAAGTTATATAGTCTGTATTATTATTGTTCAGGTCCGTATCGTATGTTGGTAAGATAGCCCCCGCACTCAAAGAGATAGAAAGGTTATTAATATCATTTAATCTATAAGATGCACCCAAAAAAGAGTCATAAAGCCCGCTGTCACTATATCCATTACCTTCAGTTGAAAAATATGAAGTTGACACTTGAAGAGAAAATTGTTTATAATAATAATCAACTTGAAAAGATGTTGCGAGAGTATTAGTTGTGTTTAAACTTCTAGAGTCTGAATCTGAATAATTTAATCCAACAATAATATCATAATGGTGAGGTGAAATCAGACTTTTTTTACTACATCCATTGATATCTGCCAAATCTGTTAAAGGGGTATTTGGACACTTATCGGTGCTGTCTTCAACACCGTCCATATCATTATCAGTATAGGCGTATAAATTAATCGCCATTAACATTGAAGCTAAAAAGAGTAAGTTTTTTTTCATTTATTATCCTAATTTAAAACCGCCAAAAGGCGGTTTTATTGTAACAATTTAAACTCTAGTGAGTTGGAATTTTCACAGTTATACTGCCACCAGTATTTACACCGCTTGGAATAGTTCCACCACCATTAATAAAATCATGTGCAACTTGATTTCCCATCTGTTTTTCATGCATATTTTGATGACGATTCACCTCACCAGTAGCATCTTCTTGAGCTTCTCTAGTTCGCACTTTTTTTCTCTCTTGAACTTGAGTTTTAGTCATCTCGCCAGCAGCTTGCATCTCAGCTTGCATTTTAACTACAGCTTCTTGACGTTGTTCTTGGTTCATAGTCATAAGCTCTTGCTTAAATCTATTCATCAATTTTACTCTCTTTTGAGCCGGTGCATTTTGAATCTCTTCAATTTGTGCATCTATTGTAGCATCTGCTGCTAAACATAGTGTTAATGTTCCTACTAGTACTAGTATTGTTGTAATCTTTTTCATTCTTTGTTTCCTTTGTTTTTAGATGTTGGTATTATCACATAGTAGTGTTAGCAAAGAGTTAGCACTACTTATGAAAATATGTTTTAGCTAAAAAGTAAAGTACAAAACTCCATAGAGTTATACTACTTCCTATCGCTATCACTCCTACATGTTCTCCCATGTGAACTATAGATTGTGGGGTTACATCTATGGCGTTAAATATATAATCAAGTCCCAAACCAAATGAAACGCTACCAACTACTATACTTCCCAAATAGATATAAAGAGCTCGCGAACCTAACATTTTTTTCACTACGCCAATAGTTACAGTGTTTGTTGCCGGTCCTGCACTTAAAAATACAAACGCAGCTCCTGCACTAACACCACTTAGCATTAAACCAGCGGCAATTGGAAGAGATGAAGTTGCACAAACATACATGGGAACTGCGATAGCTATTACTATAATGTAAGAGAGCCATGAATACTCAACTAATATATCACTTAGATTTTGAGGGATAGCCACCGTTATCAATGCTCCAATTATAAGCCCCAAAAAAAGAGGTTTTGCAATATCACTTAAGAGTGTAAAGAATGCATATCGCAGAGCTTTACCCATTGAGAACTTAGCTTCTTCCTCTCCCATACTTGATGAACAGCAATTCGATGTTTTATCCTTCTTATTCACTGATAAAGAAAAATTGTTTGTTGTACTAAATGATGGTTTGGTCATATTCGTAGTACCCACACTTAGTGCTGAAAACGCAGGCTTCACCTCTTCCTCTGTTTTATCAAATACATTTGTAAGTATTCCTGCTACCATTGCAATTACCATAGAAGTAAAAATCCTATATATAGTAAAAACCCAACCAAACATTCCATAAGTAGCAAGGATTGAGTCAACTCCTGTGATAGGCGTAGAGATTAAAAATGATAGTGTAGCCCCTTTACTTGCACCACTTTTTTTAATACTTGTTGCAAGAGGAATAACACCGCATGAACAGACAGGAAGAGGGATACCAAAAATAGTAGATTTTATAACTGAGGAGATGCTCTCTTTTCCTAAGTGTTTGGTTACTATCGTCTCTGGGACTAACTCATGTAAAATACCTGCAAAAACAAGACCGAACAAAATATAGGGAGCCATGGCATTACTAAGATTTATGAGTGCTTCAAAAAAAAGTGTAAAATATTCCACAATATGATCCTTTGTGATTAAATTATATTATAATAAAATAATAGAGAATTTAGTTAGGAAAATTACAATGAATTTACAAGAGTATGACTTTTACTAAGAAACAGTGGAGAGATTACTTTGACTAGAGGAACAATACTTCTGTAGTTGTAGCTATCGGTTTTTGTCCATTTTACCCTCTGTTTAAACTAAATATAGGCTGTAAAAAAAAGTAAGCTTTGCAATAGTAAAAAATTAGGATATAATTTCAGTCAAATTTAAAAGAAAGTGGGTGATGTGATATGCCTGGTATCGTACTACGCCATGATGACAACTTTGACGCTTCTTATAGACGTTTCAAAAAGCAGACTGACCGTAACTTAATAGTTACAGAAGCTCGTGCTCGCCGTTTCCATGAAACGGAAACTGAAAAACGTAAGAAATTCAAAATTGCATCTCGTAAGAAAATGCTTAAACGTCTTTATATGATGAGACGTTACGAATCACGCCTGTAAGCGTTTAGTCCTTCGGGACTTGCGTTTATCTTCAACAAACTTCAAACCCAAAATCTCCGATGTACTTTTTAGTCTAAATCTGTACTATTGCTGTCTATTTTTTGAGCAAAAATAAAGCTTTGTATCAATAAAAATAGTAAAATCTGCTTCATATTTATCCAGTATATAGTTTTATATATAAAAAACTATATAGTTATAATTTTCCATACATTTCATTGTAAAAAGAGAGAGCATACCTATCACTTAAACTAGCCATGTAATCCGCTACTACACGATGTTTCTCTCTGTTTCTTAACTGTTTATAATAAAAATCTGGAAGCATCTTTTCCTCTTCCATTAAACCGTTATAGAGCCCTTTAATTGCCTGTTTTCCAGCAAACATCTTCAACATTATCTTATTGTGCTGATAAAGTTTACTAAAAAGCAACTTTTTTAACTTCTTAATTTGTGTCTCTAATTTTGGCTCAAAACCTACAGGAAGCTTACTTTTAGAATCAAGTGTAGCACTTAAAATTTCACCCGTTTGGATTCTACCTTTAGAGTACTCAAGTAGTGAATAAACTAGATGATTAATCAGGTGTGAGCTAAATCTATAACGAAACATTTCATCGTTCTCAAGACCTACTCCTTCGTTCGCTACTTTTTGGAGTATCTCTTGTACTAACTCGCTCTCTTTTAAATCTTCAAAGCTAATGAGACCTGAGTGAATTCCATCATCAATATCATGACTAATATAAGCTATCTCATCAGCACGGTCTACAACCATTGCTTCAATAGATGGATGAGTATCAAGATTAAACTGTTCATGAATAGAGTCTGGTAAAAAACTTTTCCTGTAAGGATATGAGTGTTTTAAAATTCCCTCTAAAGTAGCAAACGTGAGGTTCAGTCCATCAAACTGCTTATAACGTTTCTCTATAGATGAAACAACTCTAAAGCTTTGAAAGTTATGCTCAAAGCCATTTGTAAAGCCATCAGCTTTTAAACACTCATCTAGAGTATCTCCACCAACATGACCAAAAGGGGTGTGACCTAAATCATGCGCTAATGCTATTGCTTCTGCTAGAGATTCATTAAGTCCTAGATTTGACGTGATTGAGCGAGCGATTTGGGAAACTTCTATAGAGTGTGTAAGGCGAGTACGAAAGTAATCTCCCTCTTGGTTTAAAAAAACTTGCGTTTTATACTCAAGCTTTCTAAATGAACCAGAGTGGATAATTCTATCTCTGTCACGTGCAAAAGGATTACGAAAATCCTTGTCTATTTTATAGAACCTGTCGTTTGCGTTCATTATGACTTTTTAAGATACTTAGTAAGGATATGAATTTTTACACCATTTACACGACCTTGAATATGTTCAGCATCATTAGGAACTAAACCGATGTTACGAACAGCTGTACCGCGTTTAGCTGTAAAACCTGTTCCTTTAACATCTAAGTCTTTAGTAATAACTACAGTATCACCAGCAACAAGTATTACACCATTTGCATCTTTGTAAACTAGTGCATCCTCAGCTGAACCAATAGAGATAGCTTCAGCCCAAGACTTAACCTCATCTTCCATGTACATCATATCTACTAAATCTTGACGACCAAGAGCAGATAAAAGTCTGTAACTCATAACAGCAACAGCTGGTGTCTCGCTCCACATAGAGTCATTTAAGCAGTTGAAATGAGTTTCATCTAACTCACCGCTCTCTATCTGCGTTTTACAGTTTAAACATACATAAATAGACTGCTCATCACTGCCATCAGACGGTGCTACCTCTAAAGAACTTAAGCCTTCACTACTTCCACACAATTCACAAATACCACCGCTTCTTAATTCTAAACTCATCTAATTTTCATCCTTGTTAAATTTTATATCTTGGTCTGAGACTTTTTTCTCATCTTTTGTTTTATTAAATGCTTTCTCTGCTTCTTTTTCACTGTAGTTTCTACACTCTTGAGGCATAGTTGCGTGAGGATCAGAAGCTATCTGATCACACATAGTTGCATTAAACTCAATGTTTGAACATCCTGCAAATAAAAAAGCTGATAGTAAATATATCTTCCACATAGTGTCGCCTTTATGATTTATTTTTAATTATTAAGTCTAAATATTTTTTTGGAGTAACTCTCATCATCTCTTGAGCTAGCCAGCGAATCTGAAAAAATGCAGCTCCACTATCTCTTAGTGTGAAGTAGTTTTTCAAACTTCTAAGATTAAAAGTCACAACCATATCTACTTTTACATTATCAGAGATAATATGTTTAAAGGCATCACCAACATTACGTTTTTTCTTTCCCTCCTGAAGTGCATCAAAAAGCTTCTGTGCATCTCCTTGATACTCTGCTATAAAAGGAATAGAACTTTTTGCCACTGCTATAGAGTGAAAATCATCTACAACCTTTGACTGATACTCCAACTTGTCATAAATCGCACCAATTTCAAGTCTGTTATAATCTTTGTCAGTAGTAACAAACATATCAAAACTCATAACTGTATCTATAAAAAAGTCTTTTGTTCCTCCATGTCTTGAAGCTACAAAAGCATTAATAACTGAACTCATTGTGTAACGAGTACTTCTAACAGAGATAGCTTGAATACGGTGACGAGCATGTTCTTGTAAAACTCCACGTGAGGTTCCGCGAACTAAAAAGCTAAGATTTGCATGTTCTAAAATAGAGTGGTGAAAATATGTCCAAGCTAAATCGTCTAAAAGTTTAGAGTCATCTATTTCATTTAGCTCATTGCACATTACTGCATCTGGAAGATTGTGTTCAATATTTTTTATAACTTCATTTTCACTATTTTCAAATGAGTCATAACAAGTTCGCGCAGCTGCTTCTGCTACTCCAATACCTGTGTCTTGGAGTAAAACAACTTCTGGTTTGCTATATTTGATGCCGTACATATCTTCCATAGTAATGCCCTTTATGTAATTACTTGTATTTTACAATAAAAAACTTAATAACTATTTCTGAACGCCATCCAAGACTGGAACAAAATCACACTCATCCAATTCTTCTTCTTCAATAGTCGAGCCATTTTTCATAAAACGTGTAATGACTTGCTTATTACCTTTTTGCATAGGAGCTAAGAGAATTCCACCATCTGCTAACTGTTCAAAAAGTTTTTGAGGAATCTCTTTTGCAGTAGCTGAGAAAAGAATTCTGTCATATGGAGCGTACTGAATCCAGCCATTTTGACCATCATCTGTTCTTGTATGAATATTATTGATATTTAATTTTCTAAATCTTGCTTTTGCTTCAAGCATTAGTGGTTCAATACGCTCGATTGAGAAAACACCACGAAAAAGATGCGAAAGTACTGCTGCTTGATAACCACTGCCACAACCAACTTCTAAAACTCTATCAGCTCCCCTTGGAACCAAATACTCTGTCATCATAGCAACTGTTAAAGGTGAACTTATCCACTGAGCAGAGCTAAGTGGAAGTGCATCTAGCTTGTAGGCATTATGTCTAAAACCAATCGGAACAAAAGCTTCTCTATTTGTGTTTGCTATCGCTTCTTCTATTTCTGGAGAGAGAGGGAAAACCTTGTTGCACTCATGTGCCATTTTTGCTGTTTTTGTTGCTGTTATTCTATCCATCTATTCCCACATCCATGTATCTTCTCATAAGAGTTATCTCTTTTTTACTATATAGAACCTCTAAGCAAGGCTTATTCCCGTTTCTTTGCACTTCACCTTGTGGAGTTATAATCCCACTCATTTTTGTACACTCTTCGTCCTGCGAATCACTTGCAACTACGTAACATTGGTTGATAATTGCTAGAGTTTGAGTAATAGCTTTAAAATGTTCAGTTCTAAGCACTCCCCAGTAAGATGGAACAGCAATAACATCAGCACCCTCAGACATTATCCATAGCTCTTTAAAACGTAGCTCAAAACAGATAAATATCGCTATTTTAATCCCATCAATCTCGATGATTTTAATAGCTTCATCACTACCTTCACTCATATATTTATGCTCATCACCAAAACGAAAGAGTCTTGCTTTAGCTCTCTCATAAACAACTTCACCATTGTGAAAAACTTTAGCAAAATTAAAAACTTCATTATCACGTTTTTCTATGATTGTTAGTATTATTGTTTTATTAAAAGAGACTTTTTTTATCTCCTTTATCGCTATGAGAGCAAAAGCTAAAACCTCTTCAAAGTTATCATAATCATATGCTGTTAAACAAACTTCAGGAGCCACTACTATTGAGTTCTCAGGTGTGTCTGCTATCAGTGCTAGTAGTGTTTGTAAGTTATCGTTATAGTTTGGAGTTGTTTGAAAAAGAAGTGAGCATAGAGAGTGCTCCTTGTCTCTACCAGTCATCATCAAAAGTGATACTACCTTTTGAGTAGTTAGTTACTGTCCCCTCAAAGAAGTTAGTTTTTTGATCATTGAATTTTGCAAAGTCATCTACCCATTTAATAGGATTTTCTACATTATAAAGTTTCTCAAATCCAACCGCTGTCAGTCTATCATCAGCTAAAAATTTTATATACTGCTCAACAATATCATCAGTCAAACCTAAAATTTGACCTTGAGTGATATATTGACCCCATTCAGTTTCTAGCTTCACAGCCTCTTTAAACATCTCTATAACTTCTGCTCTTAACTTATCTGTGAAAAGGTCTGGTCTCTCTTTTCTAAGAGTGTTAATAAGATTTTGAAAAAGTACAAGGTGAGTTACCTCATCTCTTTGAATAAATCTAATCATCTGTGCGGAACCTAACATCTTACCTGAACGTGCAAGAGTATAGATGTAAGTAAAGCCACTGTAGAAGTAAATACCTTCTAAAATCTGATTTGCAAAACAGGCTTTTACAAAATTATGCTCTGTTGGGTTAGCTGCGAGCTCTTGATAAACTGCAGCAATAGCATCATTTTTACCCTTGAGCATCATGTCACGACGCCATAACTCATAAATCTCTTCAGAGTTTGTTGAAATACTATCAACCATAACAGCATATGACTGTGAGTGAAGAGCTTCTTCAAATGATTGGCGAACTAAAATAAGGTTAATTTCTGGAGATGTAACATACGGATTTACGTTATCAATTAAGTTGTTTGTTTGGAGTGAATCCATAAAAATTAGTTGTGAGAGTGCTTTATCATAAGCAGTTTTTTCAGCATCTGTAAGATTTTTATAGTCATTAACATCACGAGTCATATCAACTTCTTTTGGAAACCATGTGTTATTCAACATCACTTCCCAAAGGTTATATGCCCACTGATATTTAATGTTATTAAGTTCAAAAATACCTGTCGGATCACCACCAAAAATTTTTCTATCGTTTACATTTTCTGTCGAGTCTGGATTGTATATATTTTTTC
>Ga0256844_10000130_pt1 | contig 30367 bp, 24 predicted proteins | sample MusselsmetaG_FD_189100 | JGI IMG/M metagenome (GOLD analysis project Ga0256844, IMG submission 189100) | Mussel associated microbial communities from hydrothermal vent at the East Pacific Rise, Pacific Ocean - Mussels | ecosystem: Host-associated > Mollusca > Shell > Unclassified ... | reverse complement strand
AAGAAGTAGAACTACTTTCCATAGCCAAGCATCAGTTTCTAGATGGACAAACACCTACTTTTAAAGCCATACGACCCATGCGTTCACCTCACCATACGGCTACTTCTGCTTCCATCTTTGGTGGAGGTGTCAGTTCCATTAAAAAACGTTAAAATACAATTAAATCAGTTAAAAACTTTATTACTCATCAAATATACCTAGTATAGCAAATGGAACTCCAAAATAATGCTCCCCAATTTTTATAGTTTCTGCCTTTCGTTTTAGAATTACTTCTATTTCTATCGTACTTGAAAAATCTAGGTTACTTATTTTATGCGATCTAGTTACACCACCATAGTTACCTTCATCAATTATTACAAAGCATTGTTTGGATCTTTCTCCTTGTCACTATCTGGAATTGCATCACTTACTACTTGTAAATATGACACTTCTTCTTCGTATACTTTATTATCAGAAGTACCTACTGCCTTGTTTTTGTGTGTACTTAGAAGTTTAAATATTAAAGTTTCAAAGATAAAATCTCCTATATCTTCTTTTATGTTAATTCTTCTAATTTTGCTTATTGTTTAATTGCATTTCCATACACAAAAAATATTTAATTTTCAAGTCCAAGAACTTGCTCAGTTAAATCATCGTATTCTTTCAAAAAGATATTTATTGCTCTAGTAAATACGAAGCTATCATTGTTTGTTTTTTTCACTAGACCCATTTGTTCTAACTTGTTTACAAAACGAATTTCAACTTTATTTTTAGTGATATAACCAGAAAATTGTACACTGTTAGATATATACTTATTGATAATATCTAAAGAAAACTCCTTATTTTGTATCTCAATAATAGGGTCTGCATCTTCCTTGCTAATCTCATACATAAGGATTGCCAAAACAGTGAGAACTTCTTTTGTAAAATTCATTCCGCCTGTAGGGTTAGTACAATAAAATACTTCTTCCGTATTAAGAAGCTCAATATGGAAACTATCAAGAAAGAAAGACTCATACCATTCTTTATGACTCCAAAGCACTTCATACTCACTCTTCCCGATAGAAATGAACTCACCTTGTAATAATTTCTTTACGATGAGCATATGTGTTTGTTTTGGCTTTTCTGGATACTCAAACTCCATGATTGTCTCCTCCTGTAATAGTTGTAGATTTTGCTATAGGAACACTAAGTTCACATGTTTCAAATATTAGTATGTCTCTGCCATTCTTACTGTAGGATACATCTATTCTATCCAATAAGGAAAGGGTAATACAGTAATTTTCATAAGACAGTTGGTTGTGTTTCACCATCTCATCATATATCCATTTAAAGATGTTTTCTATAGGAAATGCTTTTTCAAGAGAGGCAAGGTACATCGTTTTATCAAGATGAAAATAGTTGCTAGTGTTTGTATTGTTGCTAATGTCTTCTGTCGAGGGAGTGATAATATCAATGTCTTCCTCAAGCAGTAGCTCTAGTTCTTCAATTGTTTCAAAGAAGAACTCTTTAGCGTGAACCTTTATAGGCATTTTGTTGCACAGACCTTTTGGAATCAAAGTATTTTGATTTTCTAGCCAACCTATCGCACCTGTGAGAATTGAATTGGTTTTTTTTATCTTTCTGAGTGTAAATAATTCACTAATTATTTTTCTTCCAAATTGTTCAGTATTCTCATGGACATCTTTTGCCTGAAACCTAAGTCTACGCATTTTATTTTCAATATTTTTGTCGTAGCTGAAACTTTTTTGCATAGCTAGAGAACTTATGTCCCTAATAAGAGGTAAAATAGTGTCTGGTCTATCTTCAATTATTTCATTTAATGGTTCTACATACTCTTTAATGATGCTATTTGCCATATCAAATCGTTCTTTGGGAGTATGCTTCTCTATGTTCTCTTTAAGGTCTAAAGTATCACGTAGAAGCCTCGTGATACTACTATCTAGTATGTCCCTAAAGTCCCTTAATTCAGAGATGAGATGATCTGCGTGAATGATGATATCATTTGCTTCAGTAGAGCGTAATAGTTTTTCATAAAGAGCAGACAATGAGAAGTGAAACTTCTTTACTGATTCTGGCGAAGATAATGCAAATTCATTATTACTAAAAGCAATAAAATTGGCAACACGTTTGTCAATCTCATAAACACCATCAGATTCTCTTGCAATTTTATATTTTAGTAGGGTTGTTATAGATACACTGTCCCTATCTGCAAGAAGCTGTAGTTGCTCATGTGTAATATAGCTATCTCCATCTTTGTTGACTATCCTAACCACATCACTCATGAACCTAAAGTAAGTACTTACAAAATTTGGTATGCTTGAGCCGTGACTATTCATCGTGATAACCCTCTTGCTCTAAAAAAATATTCTCTGCATGAAGGAATTCTAGGATACCGCTGAGTCCCTTATCAGTTTTTGCTAGTTTAAGAAGTTGCTCAGAAGCCTTTTGTGTGCTAGTGATTGTCATCCCTGCCTTTCTAGCATCTTCATAGTAGTTTTGGGGGACATGTAATCTTGCTTGAGGAAAATGAAGTTTAATTCTTGCGTATTCATTGAGACCCATGTAATCAAGATCTCCAAAATGTAAAATCTCATCTGCAGATATTTTCTCAAGTAGAGAGATACCTATTCTGCCTATAGCATAAACAAGTAACCATCCATTCTCTATCAGATGTTTGTTTGTCATAAAACTCTCTAAATTTTCCACAAAGCAAACTTTTTTTGCCTGAAGACTTTGAAGCTGTTTCCCCGTTACATCGTCTTGGGTGTTTTGAAAAGGTGTACCATTTAGAAAATATTCGCTTTTACTTCGTGTGAATATCAGTCTGTATGAAGTTCTTCCTTTTGCTTTAGAATTCTTTAGGGTGTGAATATTATTGTATCTCTCTCCTCTTCCTGGTAAAGACTCAAAATTTGGACAAGTGTGCGTGAGATAACTCTCCACAACGGGCGGCTTTTTTATGACCCATATATGTCCAGCACCTTTTCTTTCTTTTTTGATAGCTTGAGCATCCTCAAGAGATTTAAACACTCCATGCTCTAGAAGAGATTTTGAAATAGAAGAGTGACTAATCTCAAGGGTGTCGAGAAATTTCTTTAGTAAAAGGCATATTGCTGGGGTGTTACTCATAAGTTTCCTCCCCAACTTTCCATGTCGCTGTGTTAGTATCAAGGTAAGATTTTGAATTGATTTCCTCTATATGATATACCTTGTCAAATTCATGTGCAACGTGGGGGCTGGCACTAATAGGTAAAAGATTTAATTCTTTAAAGAAAGACAAGAGTTGTGCTTGATTCTGAACATCTATATCCATAACTTCGTCAATTAAAAAAGGAATGGTATCCTCCTTGTTAATCATCTCTCTCATCAATATAAGTAAGAGCATAACGTGTAACATTCTCTCTGTGCCATTTGATTGTTTACTGTCTTCTTTTATTTTATTTTTTTCTCTTTGAGTATTGATACTAAAAAGATCAGATAAGTGGAACACTTTTTCTTTTCCAATATATTCAAGAAAGAAGTCATCACCACCTATCATTTCCTCTTCATCACTAAAGAGACTGTATTCAACTTCATCACTATTAATTTGTTTAAGTATGTCAAATTGTTTCATATTTATATCTATATTTATTTGGACATTAGAAAGGTCAGAAATGGTATATTTCGATATTGTTCTGTTCATTCTGTGAGTGTAGGTCTTAACTGCATCTAGTTGATCAAGAAAGCTCTTGACACGTTGATACAAGAGATTAAAACTTGCACTAACCATTGCTGAAAAATTTTCTTCTGCCTCTTCTACTCCGTAACACTTGTCTTCCAAAAAAGATATAAATGTATCAGGAGTATCTCCTTCTATACTGACTCCTCTAAGTACATCCTTGGTAAATGAAATATTATCCTCCAAAGCCTGTTCTTTTCTTATGAGAGTATCGTTTGCTTCGCTGAGAGAGTTGCCTGTTCTTTTTATTGCAGAGCTTACCTCTTCTATTGATAGTATTTTTGAAGCAGGAGTATTTAGGGATACTTTTTTGGATGCAGTTATGTATTCAAGGGAAAAAATAGATATTTGACTAATGAGTGCTTCTGTTGTCCCAAAAGAATCTGCAATATCTTTGGCATCATCAAGTAGTTTAGATTTTCTTTCTCTCATCACTTTTATCTGCTTTGGATAGTTAGATAATGTAATATTTTCTTGTTCAAATTGCCCCGCTAATACTGCTATTTTTTCTTCGTATTTTGGGATTTGGGAGATCTCTATTAGCTTGTTTGTAGCTATATTAACCGCAACTTTCGCTTCTTCATAGTCTTTTTCTAGCTTCTCTTTCTTATGGTATTGCTCGCTCATACTCTTTTGATTAGAAAGCGTAATTCTTAGTTCTTCTAGTAGAGTCTCTTTTTCTTGGATAGTTGGAAGCTCACGAGGAACAATACCTATGATATTTATATCTGAGCCATTAAAAGAAAACTTAGCAGGAGTGAGTGTTCCCATAGGACTAAGAATATTATCCTTATGTAGAGCTTTTACTTCTTCTGACAGTAATGCATCCGCAAGTGCAATATCTTCTTCTGAATCAGATATATTCATAATCAATAAGTTGGCATTATTTTTGATATAGTTTTCTGTTGCCTCTAATTCTCTTTGGGTCTGCTTTAGTTTTCTATCAATCTCATCTTTGGAGGATACTGCTGAGAGTCCATCTAATATAACCTTAATAGAATCTCTTTTTTCAGTAGCGTTGTTAAGCTCTTGCTTTACCCAGACGGTATCTCCATATGATATAGATTTTTCCAGCTTCGACTTTTCTTGATTTAAGTCTGATTCTGTTTGAGCAACTGTTTTAATAAAAGACTTCTCTTTCTCGGTTTCTTTCTCTATTAGAATCTGCACAGAGTGTGCATCTTGATTAATAATGAGTATCTTTTCTTCTTTTACAAGTCTATCTTTTTTTTATTTTTCTACGATACTTTTAAAGTCTATGTCTTCATATTGCACAAGTATGGACTTCAGTGTAACCTTTGCCTCTTCAATAGCATTTCTTTTCTCTTTAAGTGGTTCTAGTTGGGATTTAACTTTTCTAAGACTCTTTAGTTCCCTCTCTTCTTTGTGCCACTTTGCTCTTTCTTCATGCCCTATCTCTTTCCCAAAATCAAGCTTTTCGTCTTGAAGCCCAAGTACAACAAGGATACCATTTTTTAAGATATCATCTTCGTTCTTTGAGGCATAAAATAGGTGTCTATATAGTTTGGAAAATCTTTTACTGTTTGTTTTATTTTCCAACCTAAGAAAGCCTACATCTCCTGTCTTTGATGTTATCACTTTTGCCAAAATTTCTGATATATCTTTGAGTGGAGATTCAATTCCCGTGATAGGGTTTTCTTTAACTTCTTGAAAAGACAATACTTTGTTGTCTCTAATTAGAAAATTTTCTTCAAACTTCTTCTTTACAAAGTAATATTTTATTGCATCAGCCTCACGTCGTAATAACATATAAAAATACCCTTGCTTCTCATCAAAGCCCTCAAAGACGATGTAGCTTTTGTTTGGATTGTTAAAATAAAAATGCAAAGACTCTTTTTGTTGATAGTCAGGATGTGTAGCTTGTTTTCTATCTACAACAAATAAAAGAAGTAGTGACCAAAGTAGGGAGGTTTTTCCTTTGTTATTTCTTCCTGCAAGCTGAATTGAATCTGCATCTAGAAGTAAGTTAGCAAAGGAAAAATTCCCTGAATTAATCATTCTTATACTATGGAGTCGCATATTATTCCTTCGTTGTCAGGGCTGTGGTATTTTTGATAATGGTCTCATATACTTCATTGGTAATTCTTTCATTGTCTCGAATGCTAATCAAGGGCATCCATGATTGAATAAGTTTTACCACCTCTTGTAGATTGTTATAATACATTTTCATTATCACACTGCCATCAATCTCTTCTGAAATAAAATCAAAATTATCCTTATTGAATTGTCCCTCTCGCTTAAAGTAGTTGGCACTGGCAGCTTCTAGTTTTAGAGTGATGTCTTTTTCTTTACCAATTAAACCATAGGCATTTCCACTACCTTCCATTAAAAAAGTTTCGTCTTTAAGATATTTAACTGGAGATAATCTATGCATACCATTAAAGGCTAGAGATCTATATGAGCCGATATTCTCTTCATTTTTACTATCATAACTTACATATAAATAATAGGTGAACCCTGTTGCAATTATTTTATGAGGTCTAATATATTTTCTTTCTAGGGGTTTTGAATTCCCAAGATAATCTAGTGCAACAATACAATTAGAGTTTATCGCAACTTCTGACATAATTATTTTTTGAGCCAAGTCTGATAATTGTTGGGTGGGAATCATAGGTAGATTCATACTCTCTTCTTTGGTAATCATTTTAGAAAGAGATAGAAAATCATTTTTAATAATCTCATTACCTATACTTCCTTGAAACAATGTAAAAAAAATGTCATGTGGTATATATTTTGGCAATAAAGTATTGAAACGGTATGCTGAAAGTTCTTTATCAAGTATGATATCTTCAGGATATTTGTTGATTGTGTTTTCAATAGTCTTTGGATTAACATCAAATAATTCTGCTAAATACTTCTTTTTTCTTGGCATTTCATAAAGCTCTCGATATATCTGTTTAATACGATTATCCATAAATAAACCCCCTTTTATTGGAAAAATTATACCATTATTTTATTATTTATATCTTTATTTATCTAAATATATCAAAATAATGGAACTATTTGACTTTATTTTTCTAAAAAGATATAATTTTGTTAAGCCAGTTATTTTTAATAGCTGGTGAACTACAAAACAAGGAGCACAAATGAGTGCAAAATATGTTTTATCAAAACATGAAGGAAACACGCAGCCGTACCATTGGGTACTAAAATCACCAAATGGTGAAATAATCTTAACATCAGAAACATATGTATCTGAGGCAGGAGCATTAAACGGAATTAGGTCTGTACAGGTAAACTGTAAAATGGATTCAAACTATAGACGTTTAACCGCAAAAGACGAAAGTCCATATTTTACACTTAATTCACCAGACAATGGTCAAGTAATTGGTACAAGTGAGATGTATTCATCCACGCAAGCAAGAGATAATGGTATTGAATCCGTTAAGGTAAATGGTACAACAAGTACGATTGTAAGAGGCTAGAGCAAAACTTATTTTTCAGGAAGAATAAGAGAAGTAAGATTGCAATAGCAGCAAGTAATTGGCTATGAGCGGGAACTCATAGCTGATACATTTTATTATAGTGAAAGGGGAATATAGTTCCCTTGATTTATTATGAATTCATATCTAATAATAGTGTGTCGTTTCTTATTTGCACAAATATATTTTTACGTTCACAAAAATACTATTGATCTTATTTTACATAAGGAAAAGAATGAATCAGTTACAAGAACAATTAGAAAGTATAAAAATAAAAGAACATATTGAAGAGAAAGAACGAATAATGTCAAAAATTCAATTCAAATTTAACTTTGAAAAATTAATGATTTTTAGAAGATATTTCTTTAATATGTTTTTTAAGATAAAAGTATGGTTTATTACCCGAAGACCTCTGGTTAAAAATATTATACAGAGATCCAGAAAGTCTAAAATTACCGTTCAAAACACTAGTATACAAGAGTGGCATCCGTGCATTGAAGAGATACGAGAAGAAAAAAAGAAAATGCAGGGAAGGAGTCATTTGGTGTTGATAGATATGCGTTTTATCTATTATACTGAGAATGAAATAGTTAGGCTTCTGTTAAAGTTGAAAAAACCAAGTGAAATATACCTAATAGACGATAGCTATTTAACCCAAAAATATACAAACCTTCTTTTTCCCTATATTCTATTGTATGGGTTAAAAATTATTATAGATGAAAAGGATGTAGGGAAAAAGGTTAAGTCTATTTTTACGTCTAGACAAAAAGAATTTGGACATGTAAGCATAGTCAATAGTGTCAATATGCGTGAAGTGAAGAAATACAAAATTAAGGGATTTACTGCTGCAAAATATAAAGTACAAAAAGCAAAATCAAAGATTATTCCCAAGAAGAATGTGCCTAAAAAAAGAGAATGGTACCCAACTATTAAAGAAATTGAAAAGGTAAGAAGCGAACAGCAGGAGAAAAAGAACCTTATCCTTTGGGATATAGAGAATATTTCACACAAAGAAATTGATAATATTATCGAAAGGATTCGTATCGTAGGAATCATTTACTGCGTGTCTGTTCAGCCATTATCTCAAAGGGTTACAAATAGAATTTTCCCATATATTTTGCTTTATGGTATTAGAGTAGTTGTTGACCATGAAGATTCTGATAACAAGATTAAAGAACTTATACGAAGCAATTATAAGAAGTTTGTAGGGATTACTATTGTTTCTAGTGATACAGATTTTGTAGGAGTAATTAAAAGTGTACTTAATAATGACAAGACTGTTCATGTTATATCCAGAGACAGACAGAAAAAAGGTATATTGATGCGTTTAAAGATAGATCATAAAGATTTATCTATTAGTACTATATAAAAAGGGAGATAATTTGAAAATTTTACATACGTCAGATTGGCATTTAGGTCAAAAGTTTATGGGTAAAAGTAGAGAAGATGAACATTTGGCTTTTCTGGATTGGATTATTGATACCATCAATGAAGAAAAGATTGATGTCTTAATTATTGCGGGAGATATTTTTGATACAGGAACACCACCAAACTATGCACTAGAAATGTATTACAATTTTTTAAAAAACCTTAACGCTTCAAGTTGTAAGAATATTGTTATTATTGGAGGTAATCATGATTCTGTAGCAACATTAAGGACATCCAGTAAACTATTGAAAGTTTTAAATATTGATGTAATCGCAAGTGGAGATACCGATGAGGAAAATATTATTAAGATATATAAGGAAAGTGAACTTAGGGGAATAATATGTGCAGTGCCCTTTCTTAGGGATACAATTGTCAGAAAGAGCCTAGGTGGACAATCTTCGCAGGACAAAGAAAAAGCACTAAATGATGGTATTACCTCATACTACACATCAATTTATGATGATGCAAAAGAAATAAGGGGAGGCAACTCTGTCCCTATTGTCGCAACAGGACATCTTACGACAGTGGGCAGTAAGACAAGTGAATCTGAACGGGAAATATATATAGGAAATACTCTTAATATCTCTAGTGGATTTTTGGGAAATATGTTTGATTATGTTGCATTGGGACATTTGCACTTAAGTCAAAAAGTAGGCTGCGAACATGTACGATACAGCGGTTCCCCAATTCCCCTGAGTTTTAGTGAAGCTACTAGCCAAAAGAAAGTAAATATAGTTACTTTTGACAATCAAATAGCAGAGATTGTAGAGTTAGATATACCACTTTTTAGACCACTACGTGTGATTAAAGGAAATGGCTCATCGGTCATAAATGAGTTAAGTGGTGTTGAGAATAAAAATACATGGATAGAGATACATCTAAAAGATGATAATCCTCAAGCTACAATACAATTGATTCATGAATTATGTAGAGAATTGGATTTAACGATACTGGCGATAAAGACAGATAGAAGTGTGGAAATATTAACAATCAATGATATTGAAGTTAGTAGCCTTGATGAAATAAAACCTATTGAGGTATTTGAAAAAAGAATGGAAATGAGTGTTATAGAAGATGATGCAATGAAAAGTAATCTTATCTCCAGATTTAAAGATATTATCAATGAGGTGGAACTGGTATGAAAATTTTACGACTTAGGGCTTTAAATATTAATTCCCTACAAGGGGAAACAGAGATTGATTTTATAAAGTTTTTAAAGGGTAACGCTCTTTTTGCTATTACAGGTGAGACGGGTTCTGGTAAAAGTACTCTGTTGGATATTATCGCTTGTGCCCTATATGGACGAACAGCACGACTTAAAAACCCAGAAGAATTAATGTCTCGTGGTACGGGTGAGGCAATGTGTGAAGTTGAATTTGAGGTAAGAGGAAAAGTATATCGCTCATCATGGACACTCAGAAGAGCAAGGAATAAACCAGATGGCGTATTCCAAAATTCAAAAATGGAACTTTCAGATGCTCTTACAGGTACCATTGTTGAATCAAAGAAATTACTTGTCCCTAAAAAAGTTGAAGAGCTTACTGGTTTAGATTTTGGTCGTTTTAATCAATCCATGATGTTAGCACAGGGGAGTTTTGATGCATTTCTTAAGGCTCCTGAGAATAAACGTTCAGAGCTACTTGAACAAATCACGGGAACAAAAATATATAGTGAGATATCAAAACTTACACATCAGAAGTATAAGTTGAGCAAGCAAGAGATAGAAAGTATAGAAAGTATTTTGGAGGGTATTCAGCTTTTAGAACCTGAAATATTAAAAGAGAAGAAAGAATCCCTTCGGAAAAATCAAGATGAAAAAATAAAAATGAATAAAGAGTTAGAGGTTGCAGCACAAGTGCTAGAGTGGAAAAAGACACTTGTAACCCTGACGAATGAATATGCAGAAAGTAAAAATAAGTTAAAAGAAGTAACACTTGAAAAAGAAGAGAATAATAGCAACTTAGTAAAGCTTAATATAGCAAATAAAGCACTTGAGATAAATGCTCTTTATGCGAAAAAAACTGAATCAGATAAAGCTACAGAAAAAATGAACTTAGCTTTGATAAAGTTGTCTGGTGATATTGATGTATTGAGTAAAGAACTTGTTGTACTCAATGACGAGACTATGGCATCTAAAAAATTATATGTAGAGGGAAAAGAAAAATTTGAGTCAGAAAGCACCAAGATTCAAAAGGCAAGAGGATTTGAAACACAAGCACAGGAAAAGGCTAGAAGTGCTAGCAAGACTCATGAGGAAATTAATGATCAAGAAATATTAAAAAAGACTCAAGTGGCGGACTTAAATAAAGTGATAGAGGAGGATATAAAACTTACGGAAAAGATTCGACTTTTAAAAAACTATATCACTGACAATAATTCAGATGCAGAGTTAATTAAAAACATGACCCTTATCGAACAATTAATGCAGACACTAGAAGGCAATATCTTTGCCTATGATGTTGTTTCAAAAAATAAGCATACAAAAGAAAAGTTGATTGACATACAAACAGTAGAAGTAGATAGGCTAAAAAAAGAAACCACAACGCTTGAGGAATTAGTTATAAGTGTTAAAGCAGTGTATGGAAAAATAGATGAAGAGCTTATCTCCCTAGAAGAACAAGAGCCTAAACTGATAGATAGTAGAACTATCCTTCAGGAAGCAGAGAGGGCATTATTAGGATATAGAAGCACTTCAAAAATTCTTAAAAATGAGATGGGAGAGATAACAGTTAACTCATCAAATATTAAATTATTGAGTGAGAAGATAGAACCATTAGAAAAGCAAATTAAAGAAATTAAAGAACATATAAAAACGTTGAAAGAAAAAAAAGAGCAAGAGCTTCTTATAAAAAAATATGAGGTTGACAGGAAGAATTTGGAATCAGGGAAACCATGCTTTTTATGTGGTTCGACAGACCATCCACTGACTGAAGGACTACATGAAATATTTATAAATACAACAGGTGAAATATTACAAAAAAAAGAATTTTCTTTAATAGATGAAGAGAGTAGTCTTAATAGTATAAAACGAGAACTAGCTGTTGCCACAGAACGTGTAAGAAATAATGAGCTTGAAATTGAAAAAAGAAGATTGGAACTTAAGGGGTATGAAGAGATACTAGGACAAAACAATATTTCTATAACAGATGAAAGTGAAGCTAATACAAGAGAAAAGCTATTAGAGATTGAAGTAAAGATTAGGAATGTCTCTACAAAGAGAGGTGAAAGAAATAAGTTACTCACAAAAAGAGATACTGCCGTTTCTAACCTTAGCACAAAAGAAGTTCTATTGAGCAAGGCTAATGAGAGCAGTATTGTTCTAAAGTCAGAATTGAGTAGTCTAAATAAAGAAGAATCAAATATTAAAGTTGAGTATCAAGAACAAATATTATCACTGACAGGGCATTGGAAAACTTATGGATTGGTTTTTGCTGTAGAAACATATAAACTAGAGTTTAACAATCTCCTCCAAAGAAAAAAAGATTTTGAAAATGCACAGAAGAGTTGGAGCGAAGCAGTAGAATTACATAAAACAAACTTGCTTACAAAAAAAGAAGTAGAGATAAAGCTCGCCACATTAAGTAATAAACTATTGAAAGATATAGAAAAACATACTACAGAAAAGATAGAACTTGAAGGATTAAAGGAGAAGCGTTTTTCTTTGATAAAGGCTGAAAATATTGACCTATACGCGATTACAATTAAAAATATTTTAGAGGAAAAACTAACTTCCTTTAATCAAATAGAAAAGAAACTTTCAGAGATTGCATCAATAGTTGAGGAAAAGAGAAAGCAGCATGGTCAAATTACGCTAGACCAACAACAGTCAATGAATATATCAAAGGAACTCAAGGAAGCATTTATCGTGCAACTCAAAGAGAAAGAGTTTAAGTCCGAAGAAGAGTTTACCTTGGCTTGTATGTCTGAAGAAAGTAGACAGGAGTTGTCAAGGCTATGTGATAAGATTAATCAAGCTTACAGGGATGCGAATATACTTGAAGAAGAGATAGGTAAGCGTTTAAATAAACATAATGAAATAGTTCTTACCCAGAAAGAAGTGCCTGTTTTGGAAGATGAGAAAGACAAGATAAATGACTTATCCGAGACATTACAAATATTAATTGGTAGTACTATTCAAGAGATAAAGACAGATACCGACAACAAGAACATGGCAAAAGAAAAGTTAACTAGCCTGTCCAAGAAAAAAGAAGAACTATTGATTTGGATTAAAATGAATGAACTTATTGGTTCTGCAGATGGGGCAAAGTTCGCTAAGTTTGCACAGGGAATCACATTAGATCAACTTATATACCTTGCAAATAAACACTTGAACTCTTTAACGGATAGATACAGTATAGTGAGAAGAAGAGATGAGAAGAACTTATTAGAACTTGACATTATTGATAAATATCAAGGTAATGAAATTCGTCCAGTCAGCACTCTTTCTGGTGGAGAAAGTTTTCTTGTAAGTTTAGCTCTTGCTCTAGGCTTATCTGAGCTAGCGAGTCAAAAAATATCCATTGATTCATTGTTTCTTGATGAGGGTTTTGGAAGTTTAGATCCCGACAGTCTTGAAACCGCATTAGGAGCATTAAATCTTTTAGAAAGTAAAGGAAAGATGGTGGGTGTCATTTCTCATGTAGTAGCATTGAAAGAGTGGATACCACTTCAAATTAGGGTGCACAAAAAAGGTGGAGGTACTAGCTCAATTGAGTTAATAGGACAAGTATAGAGCATGCAACTGTAAATAGATTATATGAAGGAAAGACAAGATATGTGTGTAGAAAACAAACAACTATATAGAAAACTAAGTATATACCTTGATATGGGACAGAGTATAGCAATTGTTGATGCTGCAGACGAAGAACATAAAGAAATTATTACATCATTTCAAAACGATGTGGTGAATTCACAGGAAACTGTATATATTGATTTTAAAACTGTTTCTAGCCCTTGCAGTTTAGCAAAGAAAATTGTAAACCAGTGTTTGAATATTATTTCAGGAAATAGAAAGATGGGAATAAGTGAAGACACAGATATGGACTATGATGACTACTATTATTTAGAGAAAGTATTATTATTGCTTCAGAGAGCATCCGAAGAGATTAGCAAAAATATTGTTTTTATATGTGATAACTTTACGGAAATTTTGGGATTAGAAAAAGGTAAACAAATGCAAGAGTATATGAGGTCAGTTTTCCAACACCAAGATATATGCTTTATATTTCGATGCAGCAGTAGGCTAGAGCTGAATAAAATATTTATGGATCCCAGTGCTCCATTCTTCAGATTTGCATCAATTATTGACCCTGCTACAGAATAATTGATAAAAGAAGAAAGATATACAAAGTAAAGGATATAATTTTATTTGAGAATAAAAAGTAGAAGATAGTTATCTTTTTCTTGAAATTATAAAGAAGAACCTTATAAGGGCTTAAACATGACAATAGATATTTTAAGTGATATTCACCTTGATTTTTATTTCAAAAGTGATATGATTGAAGAAGAAGATGTGGAAAGTTTATTCTCACATATTTTTACAATGAAATACACAACTTCTCCTGCCGATATATTAATTATTGCAGGAGATATTGGGCATGATAATCAACAAAATATACTTGTACTTAAAATAATTCAGAAGCTATTCAAGTACAAGCATATTATTTGCGTACTTGGAAATCATGATTATTATCTTGTTGACAGTTCTTCAAGATGTAACTATGAGTACAAGTCTCTTAATAGAGTCACTGAGATGAGGACGCTCATCAATGATGTTGAGGGAATGTATTGTCTTGACGGAAATATTATTGAGATTGACGGTATATATTTTGGTGGCTGTGATTCTTGGTACGATGGTGAATATATTACAAAGAATTTTTCTGATACCTGTTCTATGTGGAATGTTCCTAAAGATAGTTATTACATTGACCAACTATGGCAAAATAATCTAAACGATTCTAATTATATTGAAGATTTTTATTGGCAGAAAACAGCTACAAGTGAGAAGAAGAAACTTGATAAAATTTATAAAAATGTCGATGTTATGATTACACACGTCAATCCCTCACTAAATCCTGATCATACATTTGAACTCTATAGCGAATCAGAATTGACAGGTTTTTTTACATTTAATGGTGAAAAATACATACGGGAAGGTTCTATGAAATATTGGATATTTGGACATACACATAATGAAACAGAGTATGAAATTGAGAATACACACTGTATTGCAAACCCTATGGGGTATCCAGGAGAAAGTGGGAATGGTCAATATGTAGCAACAAGGAGGATTGAAATATTTCCTCAAAAAAATACCTTCTCTTTGGAAAAAGAATAAAATGATAAAGACTATTTTTGTTCTTTTGCTCTATATATCTTTTACTTCTCTTCATGCAAGAGATATACCTAGTGACAGTAAAATACAGGGAAGGCTAAATATCGTCAACGGAGCAAGTGCTGAATGCGTTATGCATGAATTCTATACACAAAGTGGTTGGATACAAGTAGAAGGTGAAATTGGACGTAATGGTATAGATGGACTTTACTACAAAAAGAAGAATGGGATTATCAAAGATGTACTTGTTGCAGAGAGCAAATGGAATACCTCTCGACTAGGCAGAAGTGGTAAGAATAAAGCAGTTAAGCAAATGTCTAAAGAGTGGGTGCTTAGAACAATGAGTAAGCTCATAAAAAAGATGCCTTCCAAAACTTACACGACACTTAATAATTTTATAAAAAGTGACCAATATAGGGCTAGGATATTCAGACTGAAACCAAAAGCAAATAACACGATACAGATAAGCATCTATAGGGTTAAAAACAAGGGCTTAAAAGCTTTTGAACAGATAAAGGATACTCCACTACCACCTATTGATATAAATGCTCCTAAGAAGGGTTTTGAGTCAAGAATGGTTCAAGCATATAATAACTGCCGTAAGCAATACATCTATAAGTATCTCTGGGTTTTAACTAGTAGTGAGGTTTCGAGCCTACTCAAGGATAACTATATACAGAAAAAAGATGTAAAACGTGTATTAAAGAGATAGATCTCTTTGTAGAAAATGAAAAATAATTAATAACTTCCTCTCACGTACAATCAACAACCTTGCTCAATTGTCGGTGTAAAAATACACCGACCTTAGATAGCCCATGTATTGACCATGTGGACAAATTTCTAAATGCATGCGTGCATAAGAAAAAATTAAGCTAATGAGTATTTTTCACTATAATAACACCTAAATATAAAGTTTTATTTCATTTATCTCATTAATAATTTCCTGGGCCAGTGTATATTCTCCATTAGATTGAGACATTCGCTCTAAATTAACATAGAGACTGGAAACATACTTAGGATATCCAATGCTATTTATTTTCCATGTCTTATGATAAGTTCCATTAGTATGATTACTTGGGAAGAGTAATATTCCATGCAAACAATTGTCCATTTTACAAGCTACAATAATTTGATTAATGTCAGATGCTTTTGGGTTGGTACCTGTTTTGTATTTTGCATCTAAGATATAAACCGTAGTATCATTCTCTTTTACTATAAAGTCGGGTTTTCCAATCAAATTATGTGTTGTAGTATTATTGTGAGGTAAACCCACGCTTAACCTACATTGTTTCTGTAACCTAAAATTTGGAGATAAGTCATAAAATGCAATTCTTAAAATCTCAAATAAAAAATCTTCATAAACTTGATGTGACTTCCACAAAAAACCAAAACTCTTCAACTCACTGCTTTTGTGCTGATAGTTCCCTTGTTTAAGTAATATTTTGGCGACATTAAGTGCTACTTCTGCATGATTAAACTGGGCAGGTAAAATCAAATTCTCAGCTTCTATTGGACCAGGGGGTTCATTGTTCGCACCTATCAATTGAGTACTTTCTGCAAGCATGTTGCTTAAGCGAAATGACTTTACTCTTTCAGATAAGAATATTCCTGCCCACTTCAGTAATCTGTTTAAAGGGATATCCTCATTATATTCATCATACCTACAGGGAAACACAAAGGGACGTTCCAGTATAGATTTGATTCTGGAATAATCAATACTCCCTCTTATCTCTGAAAAATATCCTTCCTTTTCGACATAACCACGAGGTAACCCTTCACTAATGGATTCCCTAATACTATTCAAAAATGTCCATCCCATAACATCTAAAAAGTTATGCTCTTCATCATCCTCTTCAATACCAAATTTTCCATAGATATTATTAGAATAATTATCTGTCAAAGAAAGCATATTCCATAAAAGTCTTCGCCATCCTTCGTTTTCTATTTCATCAAGAAACTTAGGTTTTATTTCAATATCTACTCCCCCAATATTTATGAAGCCTGCAACGCCTAATGCTTTAAGCTTATTTTCACCACCTTGTCTCAACACTTGTAGAGGGAGTTCCTTCAATCCCAATCTTGCTTTCCACTCTTCTGCATCTCTCTCTATCATCTTTGATGATAAAGTTAATAGTGATGCAGGTGGTCCATATTCAACAACTTTTATACTCAAGTTGGAAAACCTGCTAAAAACTTCAACGTATAAATTACCCTGTCAGAGTTAACTATAAACTCTTTTTCCAGAGAGACTTCATTTAGTGTCCATGGTGATGTTTTTGCATTACCTTCACTAGCTAAGGGTCTTTTTTTCTGAGTATATAAATAATCTGCACTTGGTGTAGCTTGAGTATTTGTACCTAATCGTAAAATACGTAGTACTTCATCAGCTCGATTTGAAAACCTTTCTTGAAGTTGTGGATAAATGGAGTTGTCCCATATTTTAGCTAACTCTAAATACTTATCCTGGTCTGTATGCATACTTGAAAGAGCATAAAGATAGCTGTGCCCAATTTCAAAATCTTTTCCCATCAATACAGCAAAGTTATAGTTCAATCGATACAAGAGTAACCAGGCAATCTCCTCCGCCTTAATATCTGCGATGGCTGTTGTGTCAGCACTCGTAATGTCTAAGAGTCGCCGATAATTATGAATCCCTAAGTGTGCAGCTAACTTATTCATTGAAGGAAAAATATTTATCTTATGAAAACGACGAGATAGGGCACTGTCTAATGGAGCAACTGCCTTATCAACGGAATTCATACTAGCCAAGATATAGACATCATTAGGAAAGAACCAAGGTATTGGTAAATCAATTTCTGTCCCATCTCCAAGTATAATGGTCTTAGTTCTAGTTGCGGTGTTATTATCTAAATTATTCAAAGGCACAGGTAAGGGAGTATTGCCAGTACCGTCCCTATAATCACAATCCATAAAAGTAATAAATTCACCAAATATTCTAGATACATTGCCTCTATTTAGTTCATCAATAAAGATAATTGCTGTTTTGTGTGTCCCGAGAGTTGGAAACATAACCTGAAGGTTGGAATCAATACTTATTGCGGAATCAAGCAATAGTCCTGCATACGGTTTGAGTTCAAAGGTCGCCCCATTTGGAATTGGTTTAGTTGTGAAAATAAAATTTTCATAATTATAGTTTTGATGAAAAGTAACCCAACTTGTTTTAATTGTTTCCTCAAAAGGAAGTAATACAGGTTCATAAAAAAATGGATTATCTCTATTATTTGCATCTACAGATAAGCATTGGATTGGGTTCCCGCCAGAAAAAGCATTCCACAGTTTATTCATCAAATGAGTTTTTCCCGTACCTGGAGGACCATATAATAAAACATTTGGTTTTCTTTTCCATGCGGTAAGAATATCAAGTATCTCTGAATCATCACAGAAATCTGAAAAATGAATTATTTCACAACTTCTTACTCCGAAAATTGTAGACAATCCTCTTGAAGAAACCCAAGTTGCTGGTACTGCATTGCTATCCACGTATCCAACATAATATGTACCATCAATCATTTTTACAATAAAAAGTTTTATATTTTCATGTAAAGTATTCGGTATTGTAGCTGCAGAAACAGCGGTTGCAGGTATAGTAGGAAATCCATTTGCTGTACTCCATCCATCATGACGCTCACTGCCAATGCGATATTGATTTTGATTAATAATTCTATATCTAGTCTCGTTGGCTCCACCTCTTGATGCAAAAGTAAGAGTGGAACTTCCTCCTACACCAATTGGTAATGCCTGGATAGGCACATTATCAAGATTCTCAATACTTGCGACAGGCACATTTAAAAATTCAGCTAAACTTGCAAAAGATATATTCCCCAAAGGCAAATCTATATAAGTCTGTCCCCCGCCTCCTGCAGGTCCCGTTCCAGCAGGCCTTTCCATATTCCATAGGTCACCACCTGTTAGATTTCTCACCAGTATTGAATCAATGCTCATATCTTTCCCCTAGTTATTTCTTTATGTAGAATAGATACTCTTTCATATTTTTACTTAGCTTACTCTGATTACTCTTAAATCGTTGATAATCTATTTCATAGAGTGTTACCCTTCCAAATTGAGAAAACAACTCTTCAAGTTCAGTCTTACTCAAGAGACCATCCTCACTATAACTAATTAAAAATTGCGTACAATCCATGTCAGTTATGATTTTTGTAAAAGATTCTCTAACTCTTCTTTTTGAACAAAAATCAGAATATTGGTCTCGCCATGGTCTTAATCCACTAACCCCCACAGCTTCAGGGTTATCTCCTCTGGCAATAGTTTCTAGGATATGATAATTAGCTGCATATTGCCTCTTCATGTATGGCGGGTCAATATAACATAAGTCTGCGGTAATTTTTTGAGACAAATCTTCTGCTGAGCCTTGCATAACTACGTGATTTATATTTTCGTGAGAAACGATATCTGCTTTATTGAGCACTATTGTTCGCAAAGAGCTAGTATTCCATTTGGACCTAAAATGCCCATAAGTTCCTGCAATATTTGCCACCTTATTTGCTGCCAATAGCAAGTTATGTCGTAAAAATGATTCCTCTAAATCCGTTAATTTTTCATCCGACTTCCATAAATTAATTTGCCGTGTAACAGTATCAATAATCTTGGCATTTTCTTCTGTAAAGTATTTTCTTGGATTTGCACCATTTAAAGGAGTCCCACCTGGCGAATACTCCCGATGGAATAAACCTTCAAGAGGCTCAAGCAGTTGTAAATAATCTAATACATCTTGATAATTTCCAATGTTTAGTTTCTTAAATTCTGGTTCTTCTTTCGCAAGTAATCGAACTGAAGCATGATGTGTTGCATAGGTCATGATATCACATGATATGACACTATAGCCATTAGTACGTAATATTTCAGATACACTAGCTGTCCCACTCATTAAATCTACAACAGTATCACCATCATTTGTGTACTTTTTTATATAAGGCAACAATTTTGATATCAACTTTGTTTTGTTACCTAAATATCTATAGCTCATATTTACCCTATTATTATATTGTGATTTTCAAGAACTAGCGACCTAATTGGTTCAAGTTGCTCTGATTCTTTTAACGTGTTTATGACCCATTTACAATCTTTATTGGATAAAGAAAATATTTTTACAACGAGTTTTTCTATTTGAATATCCAATTTACTATATTCATCACTATTTGCATTACTCATTTGCTTTACATTCTCTGCAATTTCTTCAGCAAGTTTATATGCTTTTTTGCTTTTCTTAAAATCGGGAATTGGAAGCTGAGAAATAACTTTTTGAGTAATATATGGATGAGAACGCCATTCATTATCTCCGTATTTTTGCAAATAGTATGACATGAGGACACGCGAAGACAAAATACCTTGAACATACTCTGTAATGAACTTGGGAACGAATGTTTCATCTTTTGCTACATAGTGAAAAACAACCTGATTAGTGTACGCACCTGATAGGTCAATTGCTGACTTAATGCCAATACCTGTTTTCCGAATTAGAAGTTTCTTTTCTCCAAATGTTGTTGCACATTTATATTGGATTCCCTTAATATCTTTCTGTAAATATCTTTTTGCTTTGCAGGAATATCTTCGTATATCTTCCCCTACAATCAACGGTACAGCATTTTTTATTTCTTTATCAACTATTACTTGACTATATAGTTTATTTTCTGTATCTATTTGGTATCCACATTTACAATTAATATAATTATTCTTCCTAGGGATAGGATTTGCACTATGACATTTGTCACATATATAGAGCTTCCCACTTTTAGAAATTTCTACACCTCTACCAGAAATAAAATAATCTGATAATTTTAATGTTCGTACTCCCCCAATCTTGTCTACAGTGGTTTCTTTATCTAAAATATCAATATCAAATAACTTTTCACTATTTTTCAGAAATCTATCTTGGTACACAGTATGAGAATAAGCTTCAAATGCCTCTGCTAAAGAACAATTACCTTTTAATACTTCATTTCTTGCACTTCTATTAAGTCTCATACATTCAACTTTATGAGACTTGTCAGGATGGGTCTTTTCTAAAACAAATACACAAGTTCCACGATATACTCCTTTAAAGAACCCCTCTCCTAGTCTTGATATAGAATGTATTTTTGTCTTAGACAAGATAAGTTCTCTGAGAGGTTTATGCTCAGGCAAGAATATAGAGTCTGGTATTATGAATACATGAAACGTACCTTCTTTTGTAGATTTTATCATCATCTCTAGAAACAGTTCATATGAATCATACTGTCCAGTAGATAATGTAAATTCATTATTTAATAATTCTTGAGGTGTTTGCCATACCTTGCTTCCCCATGGAGGATTTGATATCACAACACCTATGTCTTTTTTACTAAAAAATTGTTTCCAAAAAGACAATGTAGAAACTTCTCTTGAAGGATAAAGAGAATTTAACTCATAAGTAGTTAATTTATTGGTTGGGTGGATTTTTCGTCTTAACGCGAAAAACTCAGCAGAATTTATATCTACTGCGATTAATGGATTTGAACAAATTTTTGAAACTGGTGCTAACAATGCTCCATCGCCACTTGAAGGATCTAGAATAATACTTTTTGAATTTTTTACATATTTACAAGCTAGTTTAGCTACCCATTCTGACAATACAGGTGGAGTATAAAAGGCTCCTAGGTCAACTTTGGTTACAGAAGTTTGCAATATATTATTATAAACTTTAAGAGCAGTCATCAGCATTCCCCCATATTTTATGTATATTATCTCTAAGTGTAAAGTAAAAATCCCTAAAAGCTTTCATATTGACATACTTTTATTATATTTACACTTTCTCATTAGCACCCTTGTTATTCGTATATATCTTATTAAAGTCTGAATTTTGTACTTTAATATGTAAGCTATCAATAGACTTTAGTGCACTATCAATTGCTCCTAATTGCGTTAGTGCATCTAGACAATCCAGTACAACATTTACCCATCTAGGTATTGTTTCCCACCCCTTGACAGTTGAGTATCCATATCCTGTAACTGATGCGAATATCTTTTGATTGATACCTATCTCTTTTAATCTCTTTTTGAAGTGTTCTCTTTTCATAGACTTATTTTATCATAATAAGTCTTAATAGTATAGACTTTAATAATTTTGAACAAAATCTATATTTTACTATAAAAATACGTATTTAGGCATCTATTAAAGTATTAAATACTTATATTTTTTTTCATAAAAGTCTATTTTTTTTCAATAAAGTTATGATAATAGTGCGAGAGAACATAAAATTACAATAAAATACGTTACAATGTTTTCAAATAAAGCATGGAAGAAATATGGAAGAGTTTGAAAAGTTACCAAGAATAGAGGGTATTCCCAAAGACAAAAGAAAGAGAGTGGTTCTTGCAAGTGGAGCTATCTTCTATAACAATATGAACGCATCTATCCCTTTGGTTGAAGTATTGCTGGTAGAGGTAGTTCTTATTAATGAAAAGGAAGAATTGTCGGATAAAGTATTTATTGCAGAGATTGGTATTCCTCAACTAGATAGTGTCAGGTTTGGGACAGTATTCATCGGAGAAAGAAGAACAAAGCAAATATGGACAGATTTTAAAGGATATACAGAACAAGTATCTTTTTCCTTTGATTTCCGAGAATATAGCCCATCAACGATACATTATGGTGCGAAAAAACAAGATGGAAAGTATTACATTGACCCCAATAAGTTCTCGTTTTCAATGATTGAAAGTAGAGAAGTGAAATCAAGATTCCTCAATAGTAAATTAACAAAGCTAATGACACACAATCAGGTATCAGTATTGGTTCCTGCCTTAGAGGTACTGACTTCCTTACTAACACCTGCAGAACAATCTATACGAAGTAAACTTGTTATGTCGCCAATGGATGAAATCATCGGTAAGTATCTCAAAAAATATGAATATAACCCTATAAAACAAGAATATAAAATCCAATACCATGAAAAATCAAAAAAAGAATCAAATGCAGCATTTCTTGCATATCTAGCTATGAATAGCACGTCAAGAGAACGAATATCTAAGATATATGATAGTGTAAAACTGGGTAAAAAATACGAACGTAAACATCCCACTGTGTTACCGTACCACCCCACAGTTTTAAAGATATCAGCGGATGGAATATGGATGGATAATAAAACATTTTTATGTCTTCGCATTCGATATATGGAACCACCTCGTGATTATAAAATAACGGAGATACAAGAAGTTGAGAAGAAAAAGCCTTCCACTAGAGGAGATGAACCAGAAGAAGGAGGAAACAATCCTGAACAGGTTCCTTATAATATTGATGACCTAGAGGTCACCCCTGGAAATAATCCTAGCAAAAGATCTTCTAGAGTTCATATAAGCTCAGAGGTAATAGTCGGAAGCATAAAAGATATTATGTCAAAAGAAGTTATTGTTATTAAATCAGAGGATGAAATCACACCTGTAAAAAATAATGTAGATGATGATGGAGATGATCAACTAAAACCTCCTGAAAGATTGTCCTCTGGTGATACAGAGGATACTAAAGATGCAAAAAACACTGGAAAGTTAGGACAAAAAGAAAGTTTAATTGACAACCCCCAAGCATGCATAGATAATTCAGATGTCTTCACTAAAATAATTAAAACACTGGAGGCATTAAAGGATGATAAGGAGAGTGAGTTGGAGGATTATTTCTTTATAAATAATTTTGGAAATAAATCTTCTGTAATCAATATATGTAGCTTTTTATATGATAAAACTAGGTATAAAACATCGAAGACAAAATGGGCATACAAGATACATAATAAGAAGGAAAAAATATTTACTGCACGCGGTGCTTTGATTGTTGAGTTAGTATTAAAGGATGGTAAAAATGCCTATATTTTAGAAGTTGAACAAAAAACAAAAGGTGAAAAGTTTGCGGGGCTACTTTTTAATACTACCAATCCAGATCTTTCAAAGGAAGAGATAAAAAATATACTTGTAGAAATAGCAAATCTTAAAGGTGTTATTAGAAAAAAGGAAGACAATAGTTTAAAATCGGTTGCACTCAAAGAGATTGACTTTAGTGAGCCCTATACACACTACAAGGATAATAAGACAGGACTATATTTAGGGCTTCTTCGTAAACTTTTGAGTGATGATACATATAACATTATCTTTAACTAAAAATTAAAATATTTCCTGCCTCAACTGGTAGATAAAACTTTTTACTGATGAGTCGTATATAATAAGTTCCATCTTGTTCTTTCTTGATGTCTTTATAGGAAATAAAAGCATTACTAGGTATTCCAAGATTATGAAAATAGCCCAATGTAATATGCAGTAATTTTTGATTATATTTTGTTTCCGACTGAGGATTTCTTAGTAAGTTTATATATTTTTGTCTTAGCTGTTTTTTTGAGTACCGAGATGTTGTGATGGGTATGTGTTTCCTGTGAGCATCAAGTGAAAAGCCATAGCAATTATTGAGAAATGTAATAAATCCATAAATGGCACTTGTTTGACCTCTATAAACCCACAAGTACCCACCTAGTGATTCATTGGAAATTTCTATATTTTGAAAGTATTCACAATATTTTAAAAACTTTGCAGCAGGTGTAAGGGCTAATCGGATTGATCGCTTGCCTAGTTTTGATTTATTTTGAAGCGTTGAATAATATTTATGTAGGATACAGTATCTAACATCTTCATTAGAGAAATATTGTAAAAGTCTATCGGTCATAGCAATATTGGAAAATTCTTCTTGGATAATTTTATTAATAGATATTTTGCCTATATCTTGTAAAAATAGAGTAACAAGTAAATACTGTTTACTTGTTGCCAAGGCGAGGTATTGTGTGATTTCAAAATAGTTTGGAAACTTATTCAATTCTACAGAAAGATTATCGAGTTCTTGAAAATATATATAATATTTTTGTATATGTAGGGATGCGTACAAGACAGCTCTTCTATCTTTTAACCATACTGAAAAATCTTGAAATAGTGTAGACGTAAAATTAGAGAGTGCGGATGATAGAGTATCAGCTTTACGTTTTAGGATATTGGCATAGGAGCAATTCTTACATATCCTTCCTCTGCCTGCGGGGAAAGGACGGTAGCACTGTCTACAAATTCTATCTTCTTCAGTTGCACATGTCCTGCATATATTTATAGCTTGTGGAGATATGTATGGTTTTGCATGTCGATGACACCTGGGGCACAAGGGAAGAGTTTTATTATAACAATTTGTACAAAGTAGTTTTTTGTTGCCTTTTAATAAAGTTCTATTTGAAATATCATAAGATTCTTTTTGACAGGAGCCACATTTTTTGTACTCCCTGTAATAAATTGAACAAGACTGACACACTGGTCCATATTGGCTAATGAGGCCATGAGCATATTTTATTTTTCCACACCTAATGCAGGGTTTATCTTTTACAAGGCATTTTTTGCATATACGTTGCGATAAAAATATAAAAATCTTTTTTTTCTTATGGCATTTTACACACTTAGTTAACTCAAAAAATCTATCATAACAGATGCGACAATAATGTTTACCTTGAAATCTGTAATCCCAGTTATCAAGTTTATTTTTACAGTAGCTACAGTTTTTTGTTGTTATTGATACCCTCATAGGTATGGTCTTATCTCTTCCATTAGAGATTCAACTTCATCTTTTGATTTTGGTTGATATTGAGACACTACATTACTGACTTTTTTATTGACTGCTTTGGGTCTATTTTTCAAAGAATTAGAGATGTGAACTAGGGTAGGTGAGGGGAGAATAATTGATCTTGTAAATAGCTGCCTAGATATGTCAGCTTGAGTAAATATCAGAATAATCTCATGAAGTTCAAATTGAAAAATACTAGAAATAATATCTAGTAGTTGATACCTATACTTAATAGGTAGTTCATCTATACTTGATCGGTGTGTCATAGGATCTTTTTTAATAGGTACATATTGATAATTTATGCTCTTAAAAATGTAATCTCTATAGGCACCGTAACTCTTTGAATAAATCAAGTCTCTAAAAAATAGCATGAACCCTCTAACTGTAGCAAAAAACTCGGGGACTTTGTTGTCAACAATAGGATAATGATTGCTTAAAAGGATGTTTTGTTTCTGGGAATTATTTAAAAAGTTTTGTAGATGCAGTATAGGTTTTTTTGAATGTGTCAATTTTGCATCAGTTAGTGAAGTATTGCAGTATTGACATTTGGTAAAATCTGTATTTGTGTAATCAGTAAGGTGGGGTGAAAAACATCTTTGGCATTTATGACAGTATAGCTCCAACAGCACTCGATGCTTTTCACAAATACAGTTCCAAGATAATCGCCATTGTTTTTTAAAATAAGGTATTGGTTCCTTGAGGCACAAAGGACAATAATGAAGACCATTGGTTTTTGTTCGATTTCTGCTGCCCGTAGGAATAATATATTGCCATTGTTTTTTAGTATTGATAATATTTGGACTAATCAATTGTGAGTAGATGGGTTCCAAGGTCATATGATGTAACTGAGAAAATGATAAAGAAGTCTGTTTTTGTAGATATAATAATTTTTCTTTAGGAAAATATCGATCAATATCTCTAGTCCATATTCTTTCGTTATACCATATACTCTCAGTAAATCCTATAGGGTCTGTTCCATTTAAAATGGAACTTCTGATAAGCCAAGAACTTAAAAGTTCGTCAGCTTGTGGGGCTGCCATATAATACATCTAAGTTTAGTGCCCTTTCCATGGGATTTTTTGAATTTATAGTTGCCACATTTTTTATGATCCAGGGCGTAATATATTCTATATCATTACGTATAGCATATTTAGCACTTACTGTTAATATTTTTCGTAGATGTCCAAGGTTCCCTTTTGAATATTCAAAAAGTAATTTTCTCATCTCTCCCTTGTATAGATTAGATGGTTTTTTAAGAGGAAGCCATTTTTCAAAAGAAAGTAATAGTCCTGCAAATTCTTTATCGTTTGCCCATTTTGGTATTTGTACGATGTCAAATCTACTAACGTGTTGGGCTTCATTCAAAACAGTAACAGCATCCATAATACCAACAAGAACAATAGGTATTTTAAGTGTATTGGTTAAATTCTTAATGGTGTCCATAATAATACGTTGCTTTATAGCAGTACCTTTTAAGAGGTTGTGTATTTCATCAAGAATAAGCATCTTAACATTTAATTCTCTAAGCAGATGAATAGTCTGGTGTCGCAATTTTTGTGTGGTGTCGGTTGGTCTGAATGGTGTCCATAGTTGTTCCAAAATAGAAATATATAGAGCCCTGTCATCACCACCTTCAAGGTTTGCTACAACTATGGTTTTTTCAGATTTTTCTATACCAATGTCGTCTTCAAAAACTTTATCTGGATGAAGTTTTTCAAACTGTCCCACAACCGCACTTTTACCAATATTTGGTTCTCCTACGATGAGACAGCCTGGCATTTTATCTTGTTTTGGATATTTTAGAAGATCATTTAGGTAGAGTATAATTTTATGAGCAAGAGGGTAACTAATCCATATTTTCTTTTCAAGATACTCTATTCTAGCTTCTTTGTCATGATGGATAACAATATCTTTTGACTGTGGTAATAAATGTTCATATGTATGTGACATTATTGATTCTCCTCTACTTGCACATCAAAGATAGGAATTTCGTTCTCGTCAAATTCCTCGTATATCTCAAATTTATTTGTAGTGGATGCTTTTTTCTCTATATGTGTATGTATAATACTTTTTCTGTCCCTATTGATTTTCTTTTTCTCTTCAGCTCTACGTACTTTTTTGGTCTTCTTGACAGAACTTTCTACTATTTCGCGAAGTTCTTCATGAGCTCTAATAATATGTGAATCCATGGTCGCAGCTTTTTGCTGCGGAGTAAGTTTTGCCTTAAGTGCATTGTATTCAGACAAGCTCATGCTAGGAATGGCTCGATTTGCCAATGAAATTTTATGATATATCCTACTCGCATCATCATGAAACCAAATATAGCTTATGTCATTAGGGTCAATTCTGAAAGTATACTCCTTACTTTTTCCTGTTTTAAGATCTTTTTCACCAATAAAAGGCCTTAGCACAAAATCATAATACTGTAGATTATTTATATGCACGCCTGTTTTTCGTATTTTCCTCTTTGATAAAGGCATAAAATCTATCATTAGTGTTTGAGGATCTGCGGGTATTGGAGGTAGCCCTATGCCGTGATTTTCGGGAGTCCCAAATATTCCTTCATTCCATTTAGATTCAGGAGACATTTTAATGATAGAGTGTTTTCGCTTATGGTATATCTTTGTAATGAAGGTTGCTATCCATAATTCAAGCTCATTAAATGTCATGCACGCATTTCCCTCTGAGTCATATTCAAAACGTTCTTGTATGTTTGAGAATGTTGTACCTGGTATTGAATGAACGGTATGCATCAGTGTACCAATAATACGCTCTATATGCCCGCCAAAGTGAGCTTTCTTTACTGGTCTCAATCGAAGATCAATCAAATTCATTGCACATGCTTCAATGAGTGCCTCTGCTCTAAAGTCTGGTCCATTATCAGCATGTAATATATCCATTACTCCCCATATGTCCCAGCTTGAGTCAATACCCATTTCCATAAGCCATTTATTTTTTGGTAAAACAGAATTGGCGACACACATTGCAACAGATAATCCAGATGGGGCATCAAGAGACATATGGAACCCAGTAATCATTCTACTAAATATATCTATTGCCACTGTTATGTAGGGTCTACCGATAGATTGTCGTGTTTCTTCATCTACAACCATAATATCCATTTTTGTATGGTCTATTTGTATAACTTCTAATGGATATTTTGCAATATATTTACCAGGAGTAGGATGATGTTTTGTACGGAAATCACTACTGCTCCCTCTTCTTTTTGCTCGTTGATATTCACTTATTTGATTAATACGATTACGAATAGTATTTTTACTAGGAGGAGTAAGATTTTTCTTTAGACATTCAGAGAATACAACATTAATAACATATTGTACACTGGGCTTTATTTTGGTGAGATAATGTTTTTCAATAGCCTCTTGAATAATTTTTTCTGCTTGCTGTGCTATTCTGACCTCGCCTTTTATTCTTCCCCTCTTTCTCGGTAATATACTTGCAATTGTATTTGTAGATCTATAGTTTTTTGCCCATTCATATGTTGTCTTGATATGTACACCTGCTTTTTTTGCAGCGTATTCAATTTCTGTCCTCGATTCCTTTCGTAGTATAGGTTGAATCGCAGTAAATCTTCTCTGCATCTCCTCCCAGTCTGAATCTTCAAAATTAGAAATATCTCTATGTGTATATGTGTTTTCTTTTACCATATCTAGTGCAACAGGCTTCAAATTTGTGATCAATAAACGTTTTGTAGATTTTGTTTTAATATTTATGGCAATGAGTTCAGTCGAATCTAATATTTGAGTTATTTTATATATTTCACTATTGTATTCCACATATTCATTGGCAAGTAGCTTAATTGTCCTTCGGTCAATTTTATATTCATTTTCATTGCTCATTTAGGATTCCTTCTTCATATGTTTCGTGTATATTTAGCCAAATCGTACTTCTATTGTTGATTTGTTGTCCTAAGTCAATGCCAATTTTTTTATTATATATGAGTTGGTATAAATGAGACAGAGCTATTCCTTTTTTGGTTTGTGTGGCGTAGAGGGCTTCAAGAATATGGTCTATTTGAGTATGACCAATATCATGAAGATACCCACAAATCCTTTTTTCTTCAACTCCTTCAAAATGAGTTTTTCTGTACCTTTTTAAGAATAATATATTTTCAAGCTCAATACCTCTAATTCTTTTTTCATCATATATTTTAAATATATAGTCATTTTGCTGTGCATATTTGGTGGCAATTTTAAATCTGGGTCTATACTCTTTGAAAACTTCTTTTAGCTTCTTTGATGGTTTCACTTCAATGAGTAAAGATTTAGGATAAGGAGAATCCAAACCACGCAAGTTTATAGGTTTAAATATGACAAGAAAGTCAGGTGTGTACGTCACTTCTCTTCCGTTTGCATTGACATATTCTATGGTCATAGGTTGTTCTTGGATATCCATAACCATTTCATTGAACTCAAGAAGCACTAATAGGTCACGTTCTAATAGAGATTCATACCAGATACTCTTTTCTCCCCTAAATGGATAGTATCCAGATGAACTGCCATACGTATATCCACCTTTGCGATTTTTTTGCGATATTATCATAAATTATTCCCTTTAGTAAGTTAGGAGTGTATTTCGTTGGAATAAATCCACTCTGTAACGTTTATTATTGTATATATTAACATCTATTATTGTACAAAAGTAGAAAATATAGCTATTTTTAAAGTTATTTTAACATTTTTTATTGGAACTGTCAGGAGGCTCAGGACAAGCGCGCATTGGTGAAGTGGCTTTGGCATCTAAAGGGATACTTTTTTTCGATGAAATCCCGCATTTTTCAAAGCAAGTACTCGAAGCCATGCGTGAGCCATTAC
>Ga0256844_10000129_pt1 | contig 30385 bp, 22 predicted proteins | sample MusselsmetaG_FD_189100 | JGI IMG/M metagenome (GOLD analysis project Ga0256844, IMG submission 189100) | Mussel associated microbial communities from hydrothermal vent at the East Pacific Rise, Pacific Ocean - Mussels | ecosystem: Host-associated > Mollusca > Shell > Unclassified ... | reverse complement strand
AACAGCACATTTTGGTGGTCGTTTAGAACGACTACTATTTAAAAGTAAAGGCGAATACATCAAAAAAGGAGCATTACTAGCTACCGTTTATTCTCCAGAATTAGTTACTGCTCAAAATGAATTTTTAGAGGCTTTATATATCAAAAACGAGCAACCAGAATTATATAAAGCAGTCAGAAATAAGTTGAAAAATTGGAAGATTTCAGAAAATCAAATCAATAAAATAGAACGTGATAAAAAAGTGATTACCAATTTTAATATGTATGCTAATGTTTCAGGTTATATTGATGAAGTTTTGGTACAAGAAGGCAATCACATCAAAGAAGGTTCTCCTTTATTTAAAGTTTCTAATTTAGGAAGTGTTTGGGCAAGTTTTGATGTATATGAACAAGATATTAAAATTTTAAAAATAGGACAAGATATTATCATAACTTCTAATGCTTATCCTAACGAGAAAATTAAAACTAAAATCAATTTTATCAATCCAAATTTGAATGTGGCTACACGAACAGTTCAGGTTAGAGCTACTGTAAAAAATTCTGGTACCAAATTAAAACCTGGTATGTTACTTACAGGAAAAATTGCTGTTAACACTAAATTGAATAATGATAAAAAGAAAATAATTAATATCCCAAAAACAGCTGTAATGTGGACAGGAAAACGTTCTATTGTATATGTTAAAACCATTAAAGATGAACCTATTTTTGAACTACGCGAAGTTACTTTAAGTAATTCTACTGGGAAAAACTACCAAGTAATTGAAGGTTTAAGTAATGGTGAAGAAATTGTAGTTAATGGTACTTTTACTGTAGATGCTGCTGCACAGTTACAAGGAAAATCGAGTATGATGAATGTCAAAAAGAAACAAGACGAAAGAGGTAAGACAAAAGACAATAAACATATTGTAAAACGTATTGAGGTAAATACTAAATTTAAAGAACAATTATATATAATATTTCAAGATTATTTAAAAATTAAAAATGCATTAGTTATCTCAGACACAAGAAAAGTAGGATATAATTCAGAAGTAATGTTAAAGGAATTAAAGAAAATAAAAATGTCATTATTAAAAAAGCCAGAAGCTCATGAGGTTTGGATGCCTGCATCAAAAACTATGAAAACTGTTTTGCAAAAAATTTCGACAGAGACAGATATTGAAAAGCAAAGAAGTGAATTTATTAGTTTATCTAATGCAATAATTACAGTAATTAGTAGTTTTGGCGTTGGTGAACAAGAAGTTTATGTAGAACATTGTCCAATGGCAAACAATAATCAAGGAGCTGATTGGTTAAGTTTAGAAAAAGCAATTAAAAATCCATATTTTGGAGATAAAATGTTGCAATGTGGTAGTGTAAAACAGACTATAAAATAAAGATTTAGTATTGTTAACAATAGTATATCTTTATAGAAGTATAAATTTTTATAATTCCTTTTAATAATGGAACATTAAAATAATATATTATATTCGCCATTCAATGATTAAAATATTTTCCATAGCGTTCTCCTTTTTATTTTTGATGCAAAGCATTAATATCCATTTGGAAGATGTTTTAAATGTTAGCATGTTTTTTGAGCATTATCAATTACACAAACAAAAGCACGGAGATGATTTACTAACGTTTGTTTCCAAACATTATGGCGATTTAAAAGAAGCACATAAAAAGGAACATCAAGAAGAAGAAAAAAACCATCATCATTCGCCAATTAATCACAATTGCTCTTCTCAATTACCAGTTGACTTAGCTTTTGAAGTGTATATCATTTTTTTTCCTAAAATTAGTATGGAAATAGAAAACCAATCTAATTTTTATTACAAAGATTTATTTTCAACATTCGAAAAACAAAAAATATTTCAACCTCCACGAGTATAGTTATGAGTTATAAATAATAAGTTGTTAGTTAGTCTAATATTTATTTTTTATAACACAAAATAATTTATTTCAATAATTAAATAATTTATGAATTATTTGTGCATGTTTTGCACTTATAATTCATCATTCATAACTTATAACTAATATGTTTAAAATCATAAATTTTAGCATAAAAAATAAATTTATTGTATTCCTATTCACATCATTTATAGTAGGTTTCGGAATTTATTCGCTAACACAATTACCTATTGGAGCCGTTCCAGACGTAACCAATAATCAAGTGCAAGTCATCACGACTTCGCAGAACCTTTCTACACAAGATATAGAACAGTTTATCACCTATCCTGTAGAATTAGAAATGTCTAACCTTCCAGGTGTGGTAGAAATTCGATCTACATCAAAATTTGGATTATCGGTAGTAACCATTGTTTTTGAAGAAAATATGGGGACCTATTTACCAAGACAATTAATATCCGAAAAATTAATCACTGTACGTGAAAATATTCCCGAAGGTTTTGGAAATCCAGAAATGGGACCAATCACCACAGGATTAGGAGAAATTTATCAATATATATTAGATGTAAAAGAAGGTTATCAAGATAAATATGATGCTACAAAACTAAGAACAATACAAGATTGGATTGTTAAAAGGCAACTTTCTGGTATTAAAGGTGTGGTAGAAGTCAACACTTGGGGAGGATTTTTAAAGCAATATGAAGTTGCTATAAATACTGCCAAATTAAATGCCATGAATATTACAGTTGCCGATGTTTATACAGCCTTAGAAAAAAATAATAGCGTTGCTGGTGGTGGTTATATTGAAAAAACCAATCAGTCATATTTTATTCGTGGTGAAGGTTTAATGACTTCCTTAGAAGACATCAATAATACTGCTGTAACCAATAGAAATGGTTTGTCCATTTTAATAAAAGATATTGCTACAGTTGGTTTTGGTTCAGCAATGCGTTTTGGTGCAATTACAGCTAATGGCGAAGGTGAAAAAGTTATGGGACAAGTAATGATGCTTAAAGGAGGAAATTCAAAACAAGTTATCGAAGCCGTTAAAGAACGTGTAAAATCCATTGAAAAAACCTTACCAGAAGGTGTTTATATTAATGGGTTTTTAGACAGAAGTGAATTAATATCAAAAACTACTTTTACTGTTTACGAAAACTTAATTTTAGGAAGTTTAATAGTGATTTTTGTAGTGGTTTTACTCTTGGGAAGTTGGCGTTCTGGTTTGGTAGTAGCGTCAGTAATTCCAATTGCGTTAATGTTTACTTTAGGAATGATGTATATCTTTAATGTAGACGCTAATTTAATGAGTTTAGGTGCAATTGACTTTGGAATTATAATTGACGGAGCTGTTATTATTGTAGAATTTGTTGCTTTTAGAATTACCTCCAAAAAGGATGAATTTAAAGTCTTAAACAAAATTCAAGCACAAGATATAAGAGATGACTTAACCTTTGGTGCAGCATCAAAAATGATGTCATCAGCTATTTTTGGACAAATCATTATTTTAATTGTATTTATTCCTATTCTAACTCTTGGAGGAATTGAAGGTAAAATGTTTAGACCAATGGCAATGACCTTTAGTTTTGCTTTAATTGGTGCTATGATTTTAGGCTTAACCTATGTTCCTGCATTAGCAAGTATGGTTATTAAACCAACAAGGCAATCAACTAAAAATATTTCGTATAAATTAATGCGATTTCTTACCAAATTATACGATCCTTCAATTCGTTGGGCACTAAAAGCAAAACGTTTGGTTGTAGCAATTTCAGTTGTTATTTTGATAGGTACTTTCTATCTATTTTCAACTTTAGGAGCAGAATTTGTACCAACTTTAGATGAAGGTGATTTTGTAATTCAGCCAGTTTTAAAAACAGGAACTTCTTTAGCAAAAACTGTTGAAGTAACCACAAAAATTGAAAGTGTTTTAAAAACTTTTCCAGAAGTAAAGCAAGTCGTTAGTCGTATTGGCGCTGCAGAAGTGCCAACCGATCCGATGTCAATGGAAGAAGCTGATGTAATCATTACCTTAATACCAAAAAGTGAATGGACTACAGCTACTACAAAAGATAAATTGGCAAATAAATTTAAAGAAGCACTTGCAATAATTCCAAATATGGAAGTTGAATTTACACAACCTATTGAGATGCGTTTTAACGAATTGATTTCTGGAACAAGATCGGATATTGCCATAAAATTATTTGGTGATGATTTAACTATATTAAATAAAAAAGCCAATGAAATTAAACGTGTAATTGCCAATATAAATGGCGCAGCAGACATAACAGTTGAAAAAACTGCAGGTTTACCACAAATGAAAGTTAAATTTAATCGTGCTAAAATTGCACGTTATGGTTTAAATATTTCGGATTTAAATGAAATGGTTTCAATGGGTTTTGCAGGTCATATTGCAGGAAGTATTTTTGAAGGAGAAAAGAAATTTGATTTAGTCTTGCGATTGGATAAAAGCAATCGTAAAGATATTTCTGATCTAAAAAGCTTATATGTTGATTTGCCTAATGGTGGAAAAATCCCATTAAGTGAATTAGCTAATATTTCATATCAAAAAGGAGCTGCAAAAATATCAAGAGATGATACTAAACGTAGAGTTGTAGTTGGTGTTAATGTACGTGATCGTGATTTACAATCTGTTGTTGATGATATTAAGCAAATTATCGATAGCAAAGTTAAAATTCCTATTGGTTATTCTTTAGCTTATGGAGGTCAGTTTGAAAACTTACAATCAGCAAAAAAACGATTGGCATTTGCTGTTCCAATTGCTTTAATTTTAATTTTTGTTTTACTGTACTTTGCATTTAAATCTGTTAAAGAAGCCTTGATTATTTATTCGGCTATTCCATTTGCAACTGTTGGTGGAATTCTATTTTTATGGCTAAGAGATTTACCATTTAGTATTTCGGCAGGAGTTGGTTTTATTGCCTTGTTTGGTATTGCCGTTTTAAACGGAATTGTATTAATTGAAGAATTTAAAGAACTAAAACAAAATGGAATGAAAAATGATGATGAATTAATCATTTTTGGATCAAAAAGCAGGTTACGAGCCGTATTATTAACAGCCTTAGCAGCAGCTTTAGGGTTTTTACCAATGGCAATTTCTAATGGTGCAGGAGCCGAAGTACAACGTCCATTAGCAACGGTTGTTATTGGTGGTTTAGCAACATCAACATTATTAACCTTAATGGTTTTACCAGTATTGTATGCTATGTTTGATAGACAAAAAGAACGTAAACGCTTCCATCTAAAAAGTAAAAAAGGAAAGGTTATTTCGATAATATTGATATTATTTTCTTTAGGAGTTAATGCACAAAATAATCCATTATCATTAAATGAATTAAAACAATTAGCCTATAAAAATAATAGTAATTTAAAAGTATTGAAATTACAAACAGAAAAGGCTGAATTTATAGCTAAAAGTAAAAGTAAATTCAACAATACAGAGTTTAGCTATAATTATTTTAACGATAAAATCACTGAAGAAATAGGTGTGTTTAACACTTTTGGAGTTTCGCAAAATTTTAGTTTACCAACTGTATATAAAGCAGATAAAGATTTGAGAAAATCAAAAATTGGTATTGTAGCAAGTACTTATGAAATTCAGAAAAAAGAATTGGATAAGCAAATAACAGCATCATATTATAATTATCAGTATGTTAAAGAAAAAGAGAATGTTTATCGTGTTTTAGATAGTTTATATACTGATTTTGCATATAAATCTAATCGAAAATTTGAATTAGGAGCAACTAATTACTTGGAAAAAATTACTGCAAAATCTAAATCAAAACAAGTGCATATCAAATACAAACAAGCACAAAAAGAAGTTGATTTAGCTTTGCTACAAGTAAAACAAGTTATTCAAGTTGAAAGTCTAAATATTAAAAATACTACTTTAGAAAAACTAAGTATTCAAACAAAAGAACTTACTAATAATGTCGGTTTTAACTACTTTAAAGCACAAGATAAAATGTTTGTTGCACAATATAAAGTAGCTAAGCAAAACTTGTTACCTAAATTTAGTTTGGGTTATAATTACGGTATTAACTCCTTTATAAATGGTAGTTCCAACGGATTTCAAGTTGGATTAAATATTCCATTATTAGGAAATAAAAAATCCAAAGTAAAAGCTGTAAAAATGGAACAAGAAATTGTACAAGAACAAGCAAATGGTTTCAAGTTAATGCTACAATCAAAGCAAATACAATTAATAGCTGAATTAGAAAAATATAAAGAAAACTTAAATTATTTTCAAACAGAAGGTAATCAGTTATCAAATGCAATATTAAAAGCAGCAAACAGCAGTTTTAAAAATGGAGAAATAGACTTTTTTCAGTATATCCAAAGTATAGAAACAGCTTACGAAATGCAATTATCATATTTAGAAAATTTAAATAATTATAATCAAACAGTAATTAAAATAAACAATTTAATGCTTTAGGTTTTAAAGTAAAAAGTTAAAAATAATCTCTGTGAAACAACTAATGAGACATAAAACAATATAAAATGAAAAATATAAAATACATCTTAATAATAGCAACCATTTTAATGATGAGTTGTAATAACAAAGAAAAACATCATGCAGAAGAAATTCATACAACATCAGAAACTCAAAAAGATGAACATATAACCATTACCAAAGCTCAATTTGAAAACAGTAAAATGGTTTTAGGTTCATTATCAGAGCAAAAATTTTCTGTAACTGTAAAAACTACAGGAATGATTGATGCTCCACCACAAAGCAGAGAAATTATTAGTTCTTTTTATGATGGATTTATAAAAAATTCAAAGTTATTAATAGGTGATGTTGTTAAAAAAGGTCAAGCTTTAGTAACTATTGAAAATCCAGAATTTTTAGATATGCAGCAAGAATATTTAGAAATAAAAGAAGAAATAAGTTATTTAAAATCTGAATATAAAAGACAGCAAACCTTGTATAATGAGCAAATTACTTCACAAAAAAGTTTTCAAAAATCCGAAAGTGAATACAAACGTAAATTAGCCAAAATTAAAGGATTACGTAAAAAACTGCAATTACTAAACATCAATATAAATAATGTAGAACAAGGAAATTTAACTTCTGTAATAACTTTATATTCAAGTATTAACGGAAGTATTTCAGAAATTAATGTAAGTAAAGGAACACATATCGCTAAAGCTGATAAAATTATGGAAATTATCAATATTGATCATATTCATATTGAATTGACTGTATTTGAAAAAGATGCAATGAAAATTAAGAAAGGACAACATATAAAGTTTAAAATTCCTGAAGCATCTGATAAATATTATGAAGCAGAAGTTCATTTAGTAGGTAAATCTATTGATACAAATACAAGAACAGTTAAAGTTCATGGACATTTACATGATGAAACTAAAAACACTTTTGATATTGGAATGTTTGTAACTGCCGAAATTGAAATTGAAAGTAAAAAAGCCATGGCAGTTCCAACAAATGCGGTTGTAGAAGATGGTGAGCATCAAGTAATTCTAAAATTAATTAAAGAAGATAACAATTATATTTTTGAGCCTATTGATGTTGAAATTAGCTCAAAAAATACTAATTTTACACAAATTATTTCTGATAAAATTAAACCAAACGATAAAGTACTTATAAAAGGTGCTTTTGATTTGGTAGGTGTAGAAAGTGGTGGACATTCACATTAAGTTATACTACTCATCAACTGACTATAAGTCATCACATAAGTTTTAAGAGATAGTTTAAATATATTAACAAAAATTATAATTCATAACTCAAAAGAATGCATACAACAGACGATTTAGAAAAGCATTATATAAATCGAAGTAATTGGTTAAGAGCAGCGATTTTAGGAGCAAACGATGGAATTTTATCTACAGCAAGTATTATTATTGGTATTGCAGCAGCAAAAAATACAACAAGCGAATTGGTTGTATTAACAGGAGTTGCTGCAATAGTTGCAGGAGCATTAGCAATGGCAGCAGGTGAATATGTTTCGGTTAGTTCTCAAGCTGATATTGAAAAAGCAGATTTAGAACGTGAAAAATGGGAATTGGAAGAAATGCCAGAATTAGAACTTTCTGAATTAGCAAAAATATATAGAAAACGAGGATGTGATGAAGATTTAGCTTTAGAAGTTGCTAAGCAATTAACAGCTCACAATGCATTAGAAGCACATGCTAGAGATGAATTAGGTATTAATGAGATAACTGAGGCAAAACCTTTAGAGGCAGCCTTAGCATCTGGTGCTGCATTTATTTTTGGTGGAGCTTTACCGTTATTGGTTGGCTTTTTAGCACCTTTAGATAAAATGGTTTATTTACAGTATATTTTTTCAATGCTATTTTTGATTGCTTTAGGAATTGGAGCTGCGAAAATTGGTGGTTCAAGTGTTTCAAAAGCAGTAATAAGAATTACGTTTTGGGGAACAATAGCAATGGGAATAACAGCTTTAATAGGTTCGTTTTTTGGAATAAATGCATAATAATTAAAAAAAATCATAAATAATGAAACAACTATTTACTTTTTTAACTTTAGTATTAACTTTAAGTGTTTTTGCTCAAAATCCTTTGGTAATTCCTGGAACTATTGAAGATACCAATATTAATTTAACATTACAAAACGGCACACATCAATTTTTAACTGGACAAGTTACTGCTACAATGGGAGTTAATGGTAATATTTTAGGTCCAACATTAATAATTAATAAAAATGATAATCTTAACATTAATGTAACAAATAATTTAGGACAACCAACAACAATACATTGGCATGGAATGCATATTTCTGCAGATAACGATGGCGGTCCACATACTGTAATTGATCCAGGTACAACTTGGAACCCACAATTTACAGTAATTAATAATGCTTCAACAATGTGGTATCATCCTCATTTAGATGAATTCACAGATGAACATGTTAGTAAAGGTATTGCAGGTTTTATTATTATTAAAGATGATGTTGAAGCGGCTTTAAATTTGCCTCGTACTTATGGTGTAGATGATATTCCTTTAGCAATACAAACCAAACAATTTGATGTTAATAATCAGATTATTCATCATACAAATCATGATGATATTGTTATGGTTAATGCAACTATAGATCCAATGGTTGATGTACCTGCACAAATAGTTCGCTTACGATTATTAAACGGGACAACACAGCGTGTACTTAATATTGGTTTATCAGGTAATCAAACCTTTTATCAAATAGCTACAGATGGAGGTTTAAAAGAAACTCCATTAGCTTTAACAAGATTACAATTAGCATCTGGAGAAAGAACAGAAATATTAGTTAATTTAAATGGATTACAAGGACAAACTATTCAGTTGATGAGCTATGCATCAGAATTTCCTAATGGTATTTATGGTGCAACTTATCCAGGAATGGGACAAGGATTATCATTAGATAATTATCCAGGGAATGCATTAAATGGAAGTGATTTTAATATCTTACAGCTTAATGTTGTAACACAAACAGCAAATCCTGTAATAACAGTACCAACAGATTTAGTGTCTATAACTCCATATTTAGAAAGTAATTCAGATCAATCAAGAACAATGACATTACAATCTACAACTGGAGGACAACAACAATTAAATGGAGACTTTAGTATTAATGGTGTAAGTTTAGATATGAATACAATTAATGTAACTATTCCTTTAGATAATACAGAAGTTTGGACAATACAAAATAGCTCTCCTATTTCTCATCCATTTCATATTCACGATATACAATTTAATATTTTAGAAGTTGGAGGAAATTCAACACCAACTTATTTACAAGGTTGGAAAGATACAGTTTTAGTTCCTTCTGGAAGTTCAGTAAAAGTAATTACTAAATTTGAAGATTTTGCAGATGAGAATATTCCTTATATGTATCATTGCCACATGCTAACTCATGAAGATGGTGGAATGATGGGACAATTTGTAGTTGTTGATACTTCAGCAAATATTGAAGATGATAATTTAATAGAAGGTTTTAAATTATTTCCAAACCCATCAAATAAAATTTACATTACAGCTCAGTTATTAAATACCAATGATAAAATTTTAGCTTATGCTGTTGTTAATGAATTAGGTCAAATAGTGAGCTATCATAAAGTAAGTAAAAATGAAATAAGTAATATGTATTCTCTACCTGTTTTTGAATATGCAAAAGGCACATATTCATTAAAGATATATACTGAGAATAATAGTTTTGTAAGAAAGTTTTTAATAAAATAAATAACTTACTTCATAAAAAATCCCTAACTAAAATATATTTTAGTTAGGGATAAATTTTATAATAAATAATTATTACTATAAACCTAATACTTTAGATCCTTGATCAAAGATTATATCAACAGGAATATTTTTTTCTTTAAGTCTATCTAGATCTTTTTGTAATTCTTCAGGAATTATACCTTTTTCCTTCACTAATAGCTCTACTGCATTATAATCGCCATTTCCTTGTAAAGTCAATATTAATGAAGATAAATCATTCATTGCATTAGTTATTTTATCATAATTTAAAGTATATGTTCCGTTATTATTTCTTACAAAAGCTCCTTTTTCTTTAAAATAATTAAAACGAACCATATTAGCAATACCATGAGAATCTGCAGCGCCAAAACGTACTGATCTAAATATACTTGCCATAAAGGTTGTCATGTAATCTTTCATATCACCATCAAGCTCTCCTTTTTTATGTAATTGCATTACCATATATAAACCTAATACATCAGCTTTTCCTTCTTCTAAAGCAGATGATAGATGTTTAAGACTTGTTCTTACAGTTCCTTTACCATTAATTGTGTTTTTTATTCCTAAACCATGAGCAACTTCATGAAACATTGTATTTGCGAAAAAGGCATCAAAAGTTATATATTTACGTTGTTCTGGAGTAATTAATTCATTTGCTATAGGTACTAAAATTTTATCAAATTTAGCTTTCATTACATTTTTAAGCTGTAATCTTCTTGTTCCTTTTTTAAGTTGAACACGCTCATCGTTTGGTAAGTTAATAGCAATAGTTTTTCCACCAGAATTAGCTTCACCACTATAATAAATGGCATCATAAGCATTTAAATCTGATTTTGTACCAGGATTTTCTGTTTTATATTTAGCGTCAACTGGTAAGTTTTTTTGTAATTCAGGTAAAAAACTTACAAAATGAGCTAATTTTTTACTCCATTCCATATCTTTTACTAAAACATAAGCTTCATGAGCTGCTTTATAACCAAATAATTGATCTTCATAAGTTTCAATTGGTCCAACAACAATATCAATATGATTTGTTTTCATATCCATCCATAAATTATCACTATTATAATAATCATCGGTTAATAATGCTTTAGCTCGAGCTAATAAATAATTTTTAAATCCTTTATTTTCTGCTAAAGCAGCAGCTTCCATTAAATATTGTGAAGTTTTACGTAATTGTTTATTGAATTTTTGATTAAATCCTACACTAATTAACTCTCCTTTATCATTTCTTTCAATAAAAGTATATAATGAATCTTTTCCTTTTAAAGTTGATTTTTCAAATTCGGCTTTATTCATATCTTTAGGATAATAATTTGCTCCATCTGGTTTTTTACCAAAAGAATTAATAATAGCTTTATTATCATCTAATCTATCCCAAGGACCATAATTTAGTGCAACAAAATTACGTGTTGCTTTATCTGAAATACTATTTAACAATTCATTTTTATCACCAACAGCCTCATACCAAAATAAATCGTCCATAGTTTGGGCGGCTTTAATTAATATAGGAATCATTTGTTTTTCTTTTGCTGTTAACTTAGATATATCAGTAGTTAAAGGAACACGTACGTATTCATTCGCTTTTTTTGTCATTTCATCTGAATTATTTTCTGATGTTATTTCTGTAGTAACTTGTTTAGTTGGTTTTCTTGATTTTTTATTATCTTCACAAGAATAAATTATTGAAATAGTTACAATTAAAAGAAGAATTTTTTTCATAATATTATTTTAATTAGTTTTTACAAATTTAGTAAAATAAAAAAGGTTTCTTGAAATTCATCAAGAAACCTTTTTATATAATTGATAAGTATAATTACATAATTAATCTAACTCCTCCTAATTCTTCAATTCTATAAGGGAAACGATCTCCTGGAGAACCAATAAACATAAAGTTTACAGGTATGTTCCATTGTTTAGATAATTTGTTAATTAGTTTAGGACCAAATTCATCAACTACTTCAACATAATCAATATGAATATCTGGATATTCTCTATCTAAAAACTCAATATCTTTAGCTAATTTTTCATGAGATTTTTCACCTTCACGTAAAACAGTTACAATTTTAATTTTTCTGGTATGCTCGTTATCACGAATATACATCATTACTTTATTAAGATTTGCTAAATTATCACCTTTAGTAAAGAAAACAAATTCTTGAGATATAATTACATTAATGGTAGATATAACATACCTATCCACTTTTTTTATCATTTTAAGTATACTACGCAAAAGAACAATTCTGTTTAACATAATTACAATGAATCCCATTGCTACAAAGAAATATGGTAAAAATAATGATAAATTACTTGGTAAAGTTTCTGTAGTAATTACACCAGTAACATGATCTTTAATCTCAACAACTTTTGGAGGCATAATAATATTTCCCCAAAGAGCAACACCAACTCCAATAGAGGCAATAATAAGCCCAAACCAAGGAGCACGTTCTGGTCTTGGTAATTTTTTTCGCTTCATTTTAAGTAAAATATTACCAGCAACAAATAATCCCATTACAGATAAGAAAGATAAAGTATAAACTCCTGCTAATAAATTTACATTACCTTTAGTAATAATTAATACCGAAATACTTAAAAAGAAGAACATTAAAATTATTCTATATGATGTCCCTTTTGAGTTCTTTTTAAGTAACCCTTGAGGTAAAATTCTATCTAATGTCATACGTTCTAATAAACCTGACACACCAACAAAAGATGTTAATACTGCTCCAGATAAAACCAATACAGCATCAATAGAAACTATCCATGCTAACCAACCACCAGCAGAAATACGCGCCATACCAGATAGTAATGTTGTACTATATTCATTATTAATTGTTTCTATTGGAAAAATAGTAATTGCTAAAATTGCCATTAATGGATTAAAGATACTAACCACAATCCACATATTTCTTAATGTTTTTGGGAATACACCATCTTTTTGTTCTTCAACAAAATTAGCGGAACTTTCAAAACCAGAAATTCCCAACATGGAAGCAGCAAATCCAAGAAATATTGCTTTGGTTAAATTACCACCTTGAGGCATATAACTTTGGTTGGCATCAAATACTTCTAAACCATGATTCATTAAATAAACAACAATTGCTGTAGTTAAAAGAACTAATGAAAATAAGTGAAAAATAAAGATAAAAATTGCCACTTTAGCTGATTCGGAAATACCGTTTATTACTAACATTGCAAATGCTCCTAATAAAACTACAGTTGATACTTCAACATAAGTAGGAAATAAATAACTTAATGGTGCAAATGTAGGTGTATGTAATGCATGAGCTATATTAGCTAGATAATGCATACCTTCACTACCAGAAATAACGGCTGTTGCCATATAAGATAATAAAGTAAGTGCTGCTGCTAATGAAGCCATACGTTTACTTGTTGTATTTAAAAGTGCATTATAAGCACCTCCATTTAAAGGTAATGCTCCTACTACTTCACCATAAATTTTTCTAAAAAAGAATAGTACTACTGCAACAATAGATAATGTTACCCAAGCATACTGTCCTGCCCATAAAATAGCTAAGGCTGATACATAAAGTACAGAAGATGAAATATCATTCCCTGAAATTGCTGTAGAAGCTAATTCGCCAAGTTTATGATGAACTTTTTTTTCTTGTTTTTTTTCTTGTGACATTTTATTTTAAAATTAAATTTTTCAATTTTTTTAGGCTTCAAAAGTACTAAATATTAATCAATTTACTTATTTACTAAATAAAATCAGTTATTTAATTGCTTATTTAAACTGATTCTTACTTTTTCAAAATCTTCTTTTAAATTTATATTTTGAATAATATGATTATCTATTTGTATTAACTCAACCTTATTTGTTTTTAAAATATTAATAAGTGATAATGATTTGTTTTTAAAACTATTATCTAATATAGAAAAAGCTTTTGGTTCGTAAATTGTTATCAAAGGTTCTGGGTATTTTTTATTATTTCCTTTAAAAGTAGTTGCAAAACAAGATTTATTTCTATTCTTAATTAATAACTTTAATACATCTATGTTAATATAAGGTATATCAATAGCTAAAACTAACCATGCTTTTGTATTATCAAATTTAAAAGCACTATAAATTGCTCCAAAAGGACCAAGGTTTGGATAATCATCAGTTATTACAAGTTTGTTATTAATTTCTTGATTTTTCCGTACCGAATAATAAATATTTTCTTTAGGAATTAATTCTTTTATTAAATCAAAAACGTGATCAATTTGAGGTTTGTCAAAGTATGTTAAAGTACTTTTATCAGTACCCATTCGGGTACTTTTACCTCCAATAAGAATTAAAGCATTAATATGATTACTATTTTTAATCATTTATTTTTTTAATTTTATTGTAAGATGCTTGTATCCCATGAATTAAAGCAGAGCTAAACCCTTCTTGTTCCATTTTATTTAATCCTGTAATAGTAATTCCCAAAGGTGTTGTTACTTTATCTATTTCACTTTCTGGATGTGAATTATTAGTTAATAATAATGAAGTTGCTCCTTTAATTGTTTGGGCTGCAATTTTTTGAGCCTCTTCACTTTCAAAACCAATTTCTATTCCTGCTTGCATTGCTGCTCTAATATATCTTAATGCAAAAGCAATTCCACTTGCAGCTAAAACAGTTGCAGAACCCATAAGTTCATCTTCTATAAAAAGTGAAGTACCTAAATGTGAAAACAAATTTTCAACAATTTGTTTTTCTTTATCTGAAGCGTTATTTGTTGAAATACATGTCATAGATTCTTTAATTGCAATTGCTGTATTGGGCATTGCTCTGAACATAGTAACCTTATTAGTAATTTGTGATTCGAAATTTTTTAAAGTAACACCTGTAATTGTTGAAATCACAATTTGCTTATCAAGTTTTGAATTTATATCATTTAAAACATCATCTAACTTATGAGGTTGAACACAAAGCCAAACAATATCTGCTCCTGCTATAGCTTTTATATTATCATCGGTAATAATAACTCCTTGTTTTTTATAATTCTCAAGTGATTTATAATTTCGTTTTGTTAAGGTTAAATTCTCAGGTTTAACAACATTTGCATCAAGTAAGCCATTAGCAATTGATTTTCCTAAATTCCCGGTTCCTATTATTGTTATTTTCATTATAATATTATTATTACTTTCAAATATAGATAAAAAATATTTCCAATTATTACTTATTACTATATTAAAATTTCATTTACCTATTAGATTTTTTAAATTCTTATAAAAACGCTATTTTTGAAATAAAAATTATGCACATAGAACAATTTAGAGAATTTTGCCTAAGTAAAAAAGGAGTTACAGAAAGCTTTCCTTTTGATAAAGATATTTTAGTATTTAAAGTTTTAAATAAAATGTTTGTATTAACTTCTTTAAGTTCTGAACAATTTAAAGTTAGTTTAAAATGTGATCCTGAAAAAGCTATTGAACTTAGAGAACAATATGAAAGTATTATACCTGCTTTCCATATGAACAAAAAACATTGGAATTCAATAAATATTGAGGTTTTAATGAATGATAAATTATTTATTAAATTAGTAAATCATTCGTATGAATTAGTCATTAAAGGAATGACCAAAAAGGATAGATTACTATTGGAAACAATGTGAAATATTATAAATTTTTTAACTCTTGAATTGTTTTTATTGGATTGTCAGATTTAAAAATAAAGCTTCCTGACACCAAAATATCAGCTCCTGCAGCTAATAGTTTAGCGCCTGTTTCTAAATTAACTCCTCCATCAACTTCGATTAATGCTTTTGAACCTGATTTTTCAATCATATCTTTTAATTGAATAACTTTTTTATAAGTGTTATCTATAAAAGATTGTCCTCCAAATCCAGGATTTACACTCATAATTAATACCACATCAATATCACGTATTACATCTTCTAAAACTGCAATAGGTGTGTGAGGGTTTAAAGAAACACCAGCTTTCATATCTTCTGCTTTAATTTCTTGTATTATTCTGTGTAAGTGTGTACAAGCTTCATAATGTACTGTTAAAATATCAGCTCCAACTTGCTTAAAGTTTTTAATGAATTTACTGGGGTTAACAATCATTAAATGAACATCTAATGTTTTTTTAGTGTGTTTTTTAATAGCTGAAATAACAGGTATTCCAAAAGATATATTTGGAACAAAAGTACCATCCATAACATCTAAATGAAACCAATCAGCTTTACTATTGTTAATCATTTCAATATCATGCTGTAAATTAGCAAAATCTGCAGCTAAGATTGAAGGAGCTATTAAATGTTTCATAATTTATATTTTTTTAATATTTATAAGATGATTTTAAGTAATCTTATTAACAAAGATAACATAAAAAAACTCGTTCCATTTGAAACGAGTTTTAATATACTATGTTTTAGTATTTATCCTAAATATGTTTTTAATATTTTACTTCTAGAAGTGTGTTTTAATCTTCTTATTGCTTTTTCTTTAATTTGTCTTACTCTTTCACGAGTTAATTCAAATGTTTCACCAATTTCTTCTAAAGTCATTGGATGCGCTTCTCCTAAACCAAAATATAAAGAAACTACATCTGCTTCTCTAGGTGTTAATGTATCTAATGCACGTAAAATTTCAACTTTTAAAGATTCATGTAATAAATTCATATCTGGAATTGGAGATTCTCCAGAACGAAGTACATCATAAAGATTTGAATCTTCTCCTTCTATTAGTGGAGCGTCCATAGAGACATGGCGACCAGAATTTTTCATAGATTCTTTTACATCATTAACAGACATGTCTAACTCTTTTGCAATCTCTTCTGCAGAAGGAGGTCTTTCATTGTCTTGCTCTAGCCTAGCAAAAGTTTTATTAATTTTATTAATAGATCCTATTTTATTTAAAGGTAGTCTAACAATTCTTGATTGTTCTGCTAATGCTTGAAGAATAGATTGTCTTATCCACCAAACAGCATAAGATATAAATTTAAAACCACGCGTTTCATCAAAACGTTTTGCTGCTTTTATTAAACCTAAATTACCTTCATTAATTAAATCAGGTAATGTTAATCCTTGATTTTGATATTGTTTAGAAACAGAAACAACAAAACGTAAATTGGCTTTTACTAACTTATCTAAAGCTCTCTCATCACCAGCTTTAATTTTCTGTGCTAATTCTACTTCCATATCAGCAGTAATCAAATCAACTTTACCAATTTCTTGTAAATACTTATCTAAAGAAGCTGTTTCTCTATTGGTAACCTGTTTGGTAATTTTTAGTTGTCTCATATTAATTATTGGATTATTATAGTTATGTACTTATTATACGTAACAATAGTAAATAATGTTACAAAAAAAATTAATATTTTTGTATTGGGAATTGTTTTAGAAGATTTATTTGTTTTTCTAAACTATCAATTTGTCTATATAAAGGCTTAAAAAACAGTATAATATCTTTAACACCTGAATTTGTAATTTGTTTTGATAAAAGTATTTGATTTTTTAAAAATTGTTCCATTTTATTACAAACATCTAAATCTTCAATTTCATAATATCTTAAAATAGAGTAAGACATAAATAAAATTTTATAATTAGGTACTCTTATTAATACATTATTATTTGAATTTAATAAAGGGTTGTAGTACAATTTATATTCTGTTTTATTAGGTGTGTTTCTTTTCCCTAAATATGCTGTTTCTTCAATGGTACTAATTGTATTTCTTAAATCATTACAGATATTAATAGCTGACTTGTAAGATAATAAATTTGCCTCATAAAAATATTGAACTTGATGAAGAGCAGTATTAATAATATTTGTACTCCATAATTCTGTAATCTTAACATTTCTGTATTGTTCTCCAACCTTTAATATAGTTTGAATTAGTGATTCTGGTATTGAAAAATCATTGAACGATATTTTTTTAAAATAATTATCATTTCCTAATACTTGTAACCAAACATAAATTTTAAACCTAAAAAGCTCAGTATCTTTTAATAAATGAAAAACTGGCAACTCTTTTGCTGAATAATACATTATTGCTTTTTCATTATATTCAATAGGTTTTAATCTTTCTTGTACTTTAATAAAATAGTATTCTAATGTTTTTAAATTATAAATCTCTGAAGTTTTTTTTATTAATATTTTAGAATTATCACCAACTGTATATAATTTATTCAATGAAACTTTAAAGTGTTTAGATAATTTTATTGCATCTTCTAAAGAAAGTGTTGTTTTACCATTTATTCTTCTATAAGCTGCATCATAATTTGTTTCTAGAACAAATGCTACCTCTTCAATAAAAGAAATATTTTTATTAGATTTAGTTTTTATGAATTTAATAAATTGATTATCAATGTTTGACATGTATATTGATTTGTGTTTAATTACAAAATGTTTTTTTATTATTTGTATTTTTTACAAATATAGTATAATTATCTTACATAAATTAGCAATATCTTTTTATGAAAAAGAAAATGTTCTTTATGCTATATTAAAGAATTAGAAAAACTCTTATCTCCCCTGATAAGAGTTTTTTGTGTTTTAAGTTTTTATTTAAATTGACACTATTAAAATGTTAATATTCTTTTATTTAAATAATAATATTTAACAAACAGTAAAAACAATTTACTTTGTTGTAATAAAAAAGACTACCTTTTGAAAGGTAGTCTTTTATAAATTATAGAAATAATATGGATTCACTAACTTCTTTTATTTCTATTATCTCTTCCACGATTATCTCGACTTCTATTATCTCTTCCACGATTATCTCTTTGTGGTCTTGGAGCTCTCTCAACATAACCTTCTGGTTTTTCTAGTAAAGCTTTACGAGACACTTTGTCTTTTTTAGTTCTAGGATCTTTTCCAAAGTATTTAATTTTGAATTCATCTCCTAATTTTACAACATCTTCTACTTTTTCTGTTCTTTCCCAAGCTAACTCAGAAATATGAACTAAAACTTCGTTTCCTGGAGCATTAAGATATTCTACAACAGGTCCAAAATCTAATATTTTAATTACTTTAACATCATATGTTTCACCAACTTCAGGTTTAAATGTAATTGATTTAATTTTAGCAATAACTTCATCAATTTTTGCTTGATCTGTACCTTGAATTTCTACTACTCCGTTTTCATTTTCATCTTCGGTAATTGCAATAGTTGTTCCTGTTTCTTTTTGCATTTCTTGAATTACTTTTCCTCCAGGTCCAATAATTGCTCCAATAAATTCATTTGCAACAATAACTGTTACCATTTTTGGTGCATGATCTTTTACTGTTGTATTTGGTGCAGCAATCGTATCTGTTAATTTACCTAATATATGTAATCTTCCATCTCTTGCTTGCTCTAAAGCTTTTTCAAGAATTTCATAAGAAAGTCCTTTTACTTTGATATCCATCTGACAAGCAGTAATACCATCAGCAGTTCCAGTAACTTTAAAGTCCATATCTCCTAAGTGATCTTCATCACCTAAAATATCAGATAAAACAGCATATTTACCAGATTCAACATCGGTAATTAATCCCATTGCAATACCAGAAACTGGTTTCTTTAAATCAACACCTGCATCCATTAATGCCATTGTACCAGCACAAACTGTAGCCATTGAAGAAGAACCGTTAGATTCTAAAACTTCAGAAACAACTCTTACTGTGTAAGGCCAATCTTCAGAAATCATCCCTTTTAATGCACGTTGTGCTAAGTTTCCATGCCCAACCTCTCTACGTGAAGTTCCTCTTAAAGGTCTTGCTTCACCTGTACAAAATGGTGGAAAATTATAATGTAAATAGAATTTTTCTTCACCTTCAAAAGTTGGTAAATCAATTTTATTAGCATCTCTTGATCCTCCTAAAGTAACTGTAGCTAATGCTTGAGTTTCTCCACGAGTAAATACTGCAGAACCATGTGTTGATGGTAAATAATCTACTTCACACCAAATTGGTCTGATTTCTGTAGTTTTTCTTCCATCTAAACGGATACCTTCATCCATAGTTAGATTACGAATAGCTTCTTTCTGAGATTTATTAAAATATTTAGAAACTAAGCTTCCTTTTTCTTCTAATTCTTCTTCAGTAAATAATGCTTTTACCTCATCTTTAATTGCAGCAAATTTTTCACTACGTTCTTTTTTAGAAGTTCCTTGTTTTGCAATTGCATAACATTTATCGTAAGCAAAATCGTTTACTTTTTTAGCTGTATCTTCACAAGTATCAGCCATATTATATTCACGAGTTTCTAAAACTCTACCTGCTTTTTTAGCTAAATTTACCTGAGCAGCACATTGTACTTTAATTGCTTCGTGTGCAAATTTGATAGCATCTGCCATTTCTTTTTCAGAACATTCATCAAATTCACCTTCAACCATCATTACTGATTCTGCTGAAGCACCAACCATCATATCCATATCAGCTCTTTCTAAATTAGCTCTACTTGGATTGATAACAAACTCTCCATCAATACGTGCAACACGTACTTCAGAAATTGGATATTCAAAAGGAATATCTGTTAAAGCAATACATGCTGATGCTGCTAGACCTGCAAGAGAATCTGGCATTACATCTTCATCAGCAGACATTAATTGTATCATTACTTGAGTTTCTGCATGGTAATCTTTTGGAAATAAAGGTCTTAAAACTCTATCAATCAAACGCATTACTAATATCTCTTCGTTACTTGGTCTTGCTTCTCTTTTAAAGAAACCTCCAGGATAACGACCAGCAGCTGCAAATTTTTCTCTATAGTCAACAGTTAAGGGTAAGAAATTCATACCTTCTTTTGCTTCATAAGCAGAAACAACTGTTGCTAATAACATTGTTTTACCCATACGAACAACAACTGAACCGTGTGCTTGTTTGGCTAATCTTCCTGTTTCGATAGTAATTACTCTACCATCGGCTAATTTAATTTCTTCCGTAAATAATTCTGGAATCATAATTTTTTTAATTGTGTACATTGTCTTCAATCAACATACGATTATACATTTATTACTTTATAGTTGTGTGTTTCTTAAGTAACCAATGAAATTTTTATATTTAATACTTATAAGTGTATCAATCTTTTCTTTATAAAAAGAGTTTAAATCAAAAAAAGAGGCAATTAAGCCTCTTTTTAAATATTTGAAATTATTTTCTAATTCCTAATTCTTTAATTATTGCACGATAACGTAATACATCTATTTTGATTAAATAATCTAATAAAGATTTACGCTTACCTACTAATTTTACTAACGAACGTTCTGTATTATAATCTTTACGATTATTTTTTAAATGTCCAGTTAAGTGATTAATTCTGTAAGTGAATAATGCAATTTGACCTTCTGGAGTTCCAGTGTCAGTAGCTGATTTACCGTGTTTTGCGAATATTTCAGCTTTTTTTTCTTTTGTTAAATACATGCTAATATTTGTTTAAATGATTTTTATGTACAACCCTAACCTTTAGGGTTTGAGCTTGCAAAGATACAATGTTTTATTGAATTGACAATTTATTTACAAACTCTTTATAAATACGTTTATTAATTAACTCCTTACTGGTATATTTTGTACTAAATCTATATAAAGATTTATTTGTTTTTTTAAATCTTTACGTTCGTAAATTGCATCTAAAAACCCGTGTTCTAATACAAATTCTGAACGTTGAAATCCTTCTGGCAAGTCTTTACCTGTAGTGTCTTTTACAATTCTTGGCCCAGCAAAAGCAACCAATGCATTTGGCTCTGCAATATTAATATCACCTAACATTGCAAATGATGCTGTTGTTCCTCCTGTTGTAGGATCTGTAGATAAAGAAATATAAGGAATTTTAGCTTCGGCTAATTGTGCTAATTTTACAGAAGTTTTTGCAAGTTGCATTAATGACAATGCAGCTTCCATCATTCTAGCTCCACCAGATTTAGAAATCATTAAAAATGGTATTTTATGTTTAATTGAGTGATCTATAGCTCTTGCTATTTTTTCTCCAACTACAGAACCCATTGAACCGCCAATAAAAGCAAAATCCATTGCTGCAATTACTATATCTTTACCAAAAGATTTACCAACAGCAGTTCTAACAGCGTCTTTAAGATTAGTTTTCTTTTGAGCTGCTTTTAAACGATCAGTATATTTTTTAGTGTCTTCAAATTTTAATGGATCCTTAGAGGTTAGATTTTCATCTAATTCTTTAAATTCATTATTATCAAATAATATTTCAAAATATTCTGCACTTCCAATTCTCACATGATAACCATCTTCTGGACTTACGTATAAATTTTCTTTTAATTCCTTTGTTTCTATTACTTTTCCACTTGGTGTTTTATACCATAAACCTTTAGGCACATCTCGTTTATCTTCTGTTGAAGTTTGAATACCTTTATCTTTTCTTTGAAACCAACTCATAAATATTGTTTATTTGTTAATACGTTTATTTGTTAATGTGGTTTTTGTTTATTTACTTTAACTATTCTACAAATAAACAAAAAACAAATTAACTTTTACAATACATCAATACAATTCAAATATGTAAATGCTTGTTTTAAACTGTTTTTAAATGATTCTTCTCCAAACCTCATCCATTTCCTTGGATCATAATATTTTTTATTTGGTAAATCATCTCCATCAGGATTTCCAATTTGTCTTTTTAAGTATTCTGAGTTATTATTAAAATAATCACGAACTCCTTCCATAAAAGCATATTGTAAATCAGTGTCTATATTCATTTTAACTACACCATATTCAATTGCTTCTTTAATATCTTTTTCACTAGAACCTGATCCTCCATGAAACACAAAATCAACTGGGTTTTTTTCAGTATTATATTTGTTTTCAATAAATTTTTGAGAGTTATCTAAAATTTTTGGAGTTAATTTTACATTTCCTGGTTTATAAACCCCATGAACATTTCCAAATGATGCTGCAATTGTAAACCGTTTACTAATTTTTGATAATTCTTCATAAGCATAAGCAACTTCTTCTGGTTGAGTATACAATTTAGAAACATCAACATCTGAATTATCTACACCATCTTCTTCTCCTCCAGTTATTCCAAGTTCAATTTCCAAAGTCATACCCAATTTATCCATTCTTGACAAGTATTTTTTACAAATTTCTATATTCTCTTCAAGTGGTTCTTCAGATAAATCAATCATATGTGAACTAAACAATGGAATTCCATTTTCTTTATAAAATTGTTCTCCTGCATCTAGTAAACCATCAATCCAAGGTAATAATTTTTTTGCACAATGATCTGTATGTAATATTACAGGTATATCATATTCTTTTGCTAATGTATGAACGTGCTTTGCACCAGCAATCGAACCTGCAATAGCTGCTTTTTGATTTTCATTTGGCAAGCTTTTCCCTGCATTAAAATAACCACCTCCATTAGAAAACTGAACAATAACTGGAGCATTAACTTCATTTGCTGCTTCCATAACAGCATTTGCAGAACTTGATCCAATAACGTTTGCTGCCGGAATAGCAAAATTATTATTCTTTGCTAACTGAAAAATCTCTTGTACTGTATTTCCACTAGCTACACCTGATTTTATTTTTTTTGACATTTTATATTATTTGAATATGAAATACAAAAATAAACAAAAAGACACTGAAATAATATAAAATTACAGTTTTAGTTAAGTTGATGTTTAATTTAAAATTATTTAAATACAAAAATATTAATCCAAGCGAAATATTAAATATTATTTTTTGAAATTAAATAGCTATTTATAAGGTGTTTAAAAAGGGTAATTGATTCCGAAATTAAAAACTGCATTTTTAAAGTTATAATGTTTCATCCATTTATTTCCGTCTAAATATGGTTCGTATGTTTTAAAACCGAAATCTGTTCTGAAAATTAAAAAAGTAAGATCATATCTTATACCAAATCCTGAACCTATTGCTATTTCCTTTAATGAATTAAAGCCTTTAAATTTAGCTTCACTATTAGTTAATTCAGAATTAGTAAGATCCCAAACATTACCTGCATCAATAAATAAAGCACTATAAAAACTATTAATAATTTTAAATCTATACTCAAAATTAGTAACTAGTTTTAAGTTTCCGATATTAAAATCTAAATTACTTAACGATGAACCTGGCCCTAAATCAAAAGTTTTCCATGCTCTAATATCATTAGAACCACCTGCTCTATATGATCTACTAAAAGGAATTTCTGTTGAATTACCAAAAGGAAATGCTGCGCCAATAAAAGTTCTAAAAATAAGATGATTATTATTATATAAGTTCCAATATTTTTTATATTCAATTTCGGTTTTTATGTATTGAGCAATAGGCAATCCAAAAAGCTCCTTTCTTCCATCAGTATTTGATTTAGTTAATGCACTAGTAATTGAACCTGCAGAAATCAACTTTGCACTAACAAACGAAAACCTATTATCATTTATATTTTTTTTACCATTATATATATATTGATACGACATAACAGGTACTAATACATCCTCAGTTATAATATCCTTTCTTTCTTTTATAAGTTGAACTGTTTTAAAATTATCATAATCAGAATTAACAAAATTATTTAAAGGGTTTAACACATAATTTATATAAGTAGATGTATTTATTATCTCTCCATCCGAATTCATACTGTTACTATCTACTATTGTTTGAGCAACATTACTTAATTTTCTTTTTTCAGATTCAAATACATCAAAATAATCACTATTTAAATTATTGATATATTGCACATTAAGAAGCTCTAACTTATGTTTTGCTTTATTATTATTTTTCCAACTATATGTTATATTTGCATTAATATTTCGTCTATCTAAACCAACATTTTTTTGAAAACTTGTACTAATTCCTATATTAGTAGAAGGTAACATACTTTTTGGAATTAATTTATTAGTATTTATAGGGAAAAATATTCTAGGAATTTTTAATGATGTATTTGCTCCAATTTCCCAAGCTGTTAATCCAAAAAAACTAAAATTAGGATCTGCTTTATCTTCAGCTAAATTTAAGAATGATCCTTGAAAAGAAAATTCTAATATTTCTGATCCTTTAAAAACATTTCTATCAATAAATCCTAATTTTCCTAATACTCCAAAAGGTTTTATATTAGAATGTGTTACTTCTGCCCTAGAATCTACTCCGTATTTTTTTAAAGGAATAAGATTAATATTAGCTATTAAATTACCTTCTTTATTTTCAATATATTGAATGTTAATTGGTGATCTAAAAATATTAATATCATTTAAATATTGTATAGTTTGTATACGTTCCTCATCTTTAAAAACTTCATTTGGTGTAATAGCTATCGTAGTTGATAAACGTTTTGGATTAATCTTTAATTTTTTATGTGAATAAAAAGTGTAACCATTATACTCAATAGAGTCTGAATATACTTCACCTTTATTTGAAAATGAATAATCTGTAAATATATTTATTTTATCAACTTTTAAAATTTTAAATGGCTCTGTATAGATATTTTCGCCATTTTCTATAACTCTATTTTTAATAGTTAACTTAACATTTTTTACTTTTGATGTGTCTATTTTAATTACTTCAAAATGAATATAATTTTTATCAAAATAATAAATACCCGAGTTTATAAACAAACTGGTTAATCTATCTTGTTCCTTTTTTAAATCTTCTCTATTATATTGTTTTTTAGGTTTTATAAAAGAACTATTTTTACTAATATTATAGATACTATCTAAAACAGGTGATTTAATATCAATAATTAATTTATTTACAATATAAGGAGAGTTTGTAGTAATATTATACTCTATCTTTTTACGTTTGTTACCAATTTCTATTTCCTTAGAAGTAACAATTGCATCAAAAAAACCTTTACGTTGATAATATTTGGTTAGTGTATTAACTGATTTTTTTGTTTTTTTATCATTAATAATAATTGGAGTTTCCCCATTATTTTTTAAAATCTTATTCATTTTTTTATTAAACTGATAAACTTCTTTTACCTGTTTATTAGAAAAAACTGTTTGTATAAATTTTGTGTTAGATGGGTGGTTTTTAGACCATTCTTCTGCTGATTTTTCAAAATTTGGTTTTGACCAATTATAAACATATAAAGCAAATGGCATTCCTAAAACATTTTGATTAGGGCGTTGCTTTAAATATGACAATACTTCCAAATCACTAATTTTTTTATTGTTTACAATAATTTTATTTTCTTTTAATAGATATTCATCATCTTTTAATCTTTTAACAGAATTACATGAAGTAACCATATTAATGATTAAGATAATAAATGCTATTTTTGTTATATTATTCAATTATATAATTTTTGTTCAAAAATAATTAAATTCTAAAGATAAATAGCTTTAGTAAATAACTATGTTAAGTAAAAGCCAAATAAAACTAATAAATAGTCTCAAACAAAAAAAATACAGAACTAAACATAAATTATTTTTTGTTGAAGGAAAAAAATCTGTTATTGAGTTTTTAAATTCTAATTTTGAATTGTATAATCTTTTCTATACAGATAATTTTACTGAAACTTTTAAATTAAGTAACAATAGTGTATTAGTTACAAATCAAGAACTTAATAAAATATCAGCTTTAAAAAACGCAAATGATGTTTTAGCTATTTTTAAAATTCCTGATAATATTATTAGTAGTAATAATGGTCTGTCTTTAGTTTTAGATGATATTAAAGATCCTGGTAATTTAGGTACTATTATTAGACTTTGTGATTGGTTTGGTATTAAACAACTTATTTGTTCTTTAGAAACTGTGGATTGTTATAATCCTAAGGTTGTCCAAGCAAGTATGGGTTCTTTAACTAGAATAAATATTGTTTATACAGATATTACAAAATATATAAAAAATAGTAAATTACCTGTTTTTGTTTCTCTAATAGATGGTAAAAATATTTATAAAACAACTCTTCCAAAAGAAGCTATTATCATTATGGGTAATGAAGCTAATGGTATTTCTAATGAAATTATTAATCTTGCAACAAATAAAATTAGTATACCTAGTTTTGGTGACTTACAACAAACTGAAAGCTTAAATGTTGCTACTGCAACGGCTATTATTTTAAGTGAATTTAAACGTTAATCAAAAACTAGTTTTAAAAACACACCTCTTGTGCCTAAGCTTTCCACAGGTCCAGTATAAGGACTTGTTGAATCAATATTATCTGGAATCAATTCATTATTTATTGAGAAAACTCCTACAATAGATGGTGAAAATTTAAAATATGATAAGTATAAATCTATACCAAAACCAACTTCATACATAAAGTTATGTCTTTTCATTCTAAATTCACCAGATAAATTATCATCAGGATTTTCTTCATTTGCAGAAAAATTATAGTCATAAGATACTCCTCCAATAATAAAAGGTCTAATATTATTAAGTCTATCAGTACTTAATTTAAGCATTAAAGGTAAATGTAAATATGTAGAAGGTACTTTTCTTGTACTATCTCTTTCGGTTAATAATGTTTTATTATTAAAATAAAGTGTTCTAACATTAGTTGCTAATCCTGGCTCAAATCTGATGCTTGCATTTTTATTAAATCTAAGTTCGCCTATTACACCAATTTTATATCCATAACCTCCATCAACAACTACCTTTGCTTCTGGAAAAATAGATTTTTTATAATTAACTCTATAACTAGTTTTCATAATACCTAGGTAATAACCAAAATTCCAAGTTCTTTTGTCTTTATTAGCTAAGTTAATAACTCTATCTTGAGAAAATGCAAAATTACTTCCTATAAAAAAAGTAATTAAAGTAATAATAAGGGACTTTTTCATGTGTTTATTTATTTGTTGCAGAGTAAATAGTTGAAATTCCAAAAGCAACAGGATTATCTATTGCATTATTAAACCCATTTTTTTGTAAAATATTGCAGAAAGATTTACCGTAAGGGAATTTTGCAGCAGATTCTGGTAAATAATCATAAGCACTTTTATCTTTTGAAAACAATCCTCCTACAGTAGGAATAATATATTTAGAATAAAATTTAAACAAATGTTTCATTGGAAATTTTTCAGGTTGAGATGTTTCTAAAACTACAAAAATTCCATCTTCTTTTAAAACTCTATGTATTTCTTGTAAACCTTTATCTAAATCTTCAAAATTTCTAACACCAAAACCAACAGTTATTGCGTCAAAGGTATTATCATCAAAAGGTAAGTTTTCAGAATCTCCTAAAACCATATCAATTCTGTTATCTAAATTTTTAGCTTTAACTTTTTTAATTCCAACATCAAGCATTCCTTTTGAAATATCTAAACCTGTAATTTTTGCTTTTTTAACTTTTGAAAGCATTATTGCTAAATCACCTGTTCCTGTTGCAATATCTAAAAATTTAATCTCTTTTTTATTAGCTGAATGATTTTCAACTAGCCTAACAACCTTTTTACGCCAACCAATATCAAGTCCAAAAGTCAAAACTCTATTTAAAAAATCATAATTTGAAGAAACCTCATCAAACATTTTAGTAACCTGTTCTTTTTTACCTAAAGTAGAATTTTTATAAGGTGTTACAAGCTTTTTTGTCATTTTAAAAAATTTTGACAAAGATAGTTTTTTTTGTTTGATGATAGAAAAAAGGATGTGATTCTAAAATTTAATATACTATAAAAATAATATTTTTAAAATAATATCACTAATTGCTTGACATTGCCTATGTTGATATTGTATATTTGCCGCCAATTAATACATAAACTAAATATGAAAATGAAATTATCAAAATTTATATTTGATTTGCCAGAAGATCTTATTGCCCAAAAACCAGCAGATCACAGAGACGAATCAAGATTAATGGTTCTGGATAGGAAAAAAGGAACAATTGAACATAAAATGTTTAAAGACCTTATTAATTATTTTGATGAAGGTGATGTTATGATATTTAATAACACTAAAGTTTTTCCTGCAAGACTTTTTGGAAATAAAGAAAAAACTGGAGCTAGAATTGAAGTGTTTTTATTAAGAGAATTAAATGCTGAAACTAGACTTTGGGATGTTTTAGTAGATCCTGCTAGAAAAATTAGAATTGGTAACAAATTATTTTTTGGTGAAGATGATAGCTTAGTAGCAGAAGTTATTGATAATACCACATCTAGAGGTAGAACATTACGTTTTTTATATGATGGAACTTATGAAGAATTCAGAAAAAAATTAAATGAATTAGGAGAAACTCCTATACCAAAATATATAGATAGAGATGTAAATAAAGAAGACGAAGAACGCTTTCAAACAATTTTTGCTAAGCATGAAGGTGCTGTTTTTCCTCCTACTGCAGGAATGCACTTTTCTAAACACTTATTAAAACGTTTAGAAATTAAAGGTGTTGATTTAGAACATGTTACTTTACATGTTGGTTTAGGTACTTTTCAAAATGTAGAAGTTGAAGATTTATCTAAACATAAAACTGATTCAGAAAAAATATTTGTTTCTGAAAGCACATCAAATGTTGTAAATAATGCAATTGATAAGAAAAAACGTATTTGTGCTGTTGGTACTACTGTTATGCGTACTGTTGAAAGTTCTGTTTCTGCATATAATAAATTAAAACCTTTCGAAGGTTGGACAAATAAATTTATTTTTCCTCCTCATGAGTTTAGCATTGCAAATTGTATGATTTCTAACTTTCACCCTCCAAAATCTACATTAATGATGTCTGCTGCTGCATTTGCAGGATTAGATTTTTTACATGAAGCTTATCAAGAAGCGATAAAAGAAGGTTATAAATTTCAAGCTTATGGTGATGCCATGCTAATTATCTAATAACATTACTTATTTTATAAAAGTACAATATAAATAGACCTACTAGGTTTTGTAAATCTAGTAGGTCTTTACTTTAAAATTGAAAAGCATTTTTTAATGAAAGAAAAAACTGACATACGAGCGTTAAGTAAAGATGAGTTACGTACTTTCTTTACTGAACATGGTGATAAGGCTTTTCGTGGAAATCAAGTTTATGAATGGCTTTGGCATAAAGCTGCTCGTAATTTTGACGAAATGACTAACCTTTCTTTAGCAACTAGAGAAATGTTGGAAAATAATTTTGTTATCAATCATATTGCTGTTGATAAAATGCAACGCTCTATTGATGGCACTATTAAAAATGCCATTAAATTACACGATAGTTTAATTGTCGAATCGGTTTTAATCCCTTCAAAAACTAGAACAACGGCTTGTGTTTCTAGTCAGGTAGGTTGTAGTTTAGATTGTAATTTTTGTGCTACCGCCAAACTTAAAAAAATGCGTAATCTAAATGCAGATGAAATTTACGATCAAGTAGTAGAAATTGATAAACAAAGTCAGTTATACCACAATCATAAATTATCAAATATTGTTTTTATGGGTATGGGAGAACCACTCCTAAACTATAAAAATGTGATGGATG
>Ga0256844_10000128_pt1 | contig 30502 bp, 25 predicted proteins | sample MusselsmetaG_FD_189100 | JGI IMG/M metagenome (GOLD analysis project Ga0256844, IMG submission 189100) | Mussel associated microbial communities from hydrothermal vent at the East Pacific Rise, Pacific Ocean - Mussels | ecosystem: Host-associated > Mollusca > Shell > Unclassified ... | reverse complement strand
TGAACTCTTTTGTTGCTTGACAGATCTTGCAATAAATTGCACCATCTACCGGCGTCTAAGAGCCCACACAAATTGTTCGATTTCTTGTTAAAGAGCATTAATGGCCTTTAAAAAAATATATCTAAGCCATTGTTCTTTCAGTGTTTTCCTCTCTTAATCAAGAGCGGTACCGCTGAATGAGATGTGTATTATACGCACTAATTATCTGTCGTCAATACTTTTTTATTTTATTTTCACATTCTTTTTATTTAGACATTCCAAACAAAAAAAGTGCTAATAAAAAAGGGAATGAGCAGTCAAACTAACTCACTCCCAGCTATATCTGGTAGCTATGAGTGGACTTGAACCACCGACCCCAGCATTATGAATGCTGTGCTCTAACCAGCTGAGCTACATAGCCATCACTCTTCTTCATGAAGAGAGGCGCACATTTTACTTTATTTAGTTAATATGTCAATAATATTTTAGATATTATTAGACATTAAATCTAAAATGCAGGACATCACCATCTTTAACAATATAGTCCTTCCCTTCTACACGTAATTTACCTTTTTCCTTGGCGCCTGCTTCACCTTTATACTCTGCAAAATCTTCATAAGCAATCACTTCAGCACGTATAAATCCACGCTCAAAGTCGGTATGAATGACCGCAGCTGCCTTAGGTGCTGTTGCACCCACAGGTATAGTCCATGCTCTGACTTCTTTTACACCGGCAGTAAAGTAAGTTTGTAAATTGAGCAATTTATAACCCGCTCGAATTACACGATTCAGACCCGGCTCTTTGAGCCCCAGATCGTCCAGAAATTCTGTTAATTCATCAGCCTCAAGCTCAACCATCTCTGATTCTATTGCTGCACAGACACTGACGACTTCAGAACCTTCTGTATGAGCAAATTCAATCACCCTATCCAGATAAGGATTCTCCTCAAAACCATCTTCATCTACATTGGCAATATATACTGTGGGTTTAAGGGTGAGTAATTGTAAATCTCTGATTTCACGTTTTTCATCATCATTTAAACCTAACGTTCTGGCTGTCTCACCTTTTTCCAGATGTTGCAGAATTTTTTCCAGTAAGGTTTTTCTGGCCAATGCTTCTTTATTACCACTTTTTGAGTTTTTTACTGCTTTAAAATGTGCTTTTTCAACACTATCCAGATCAGCTAAGGTAAGTTCCGTATTGATAATTTCAATATCATCAATGGGATCTATTTTTCCTGAGACATGGATAATATCATCATTTTCAAAACATCTGACAACATGAGCAATAGCCTCGGTTTCACGAATATTGGCTAAAAACTTATTTCCCAGGCCTTCACCCTTAGACGCACCAGCAACAAGGCCAGCAATATCAACAAATTCCATTGAGGTGGGCAAAATCCGTTCAGGTTTAACAATAGCCGCTAGAACATCCAAGCGTGGGTCAGGCATCGGTACAATACCCACATTGGGTTCGATAGTACAAAATGGATAGTTTTCAGCCTGAATACCGGCTTTGGTTAATGCATTAAAAAGCGTCGATTTACCGACATTAGGCAGACCGACAATTCCACATTTAAATCCCATGATATATTCTCTGTTCTTTTATGGTGAGTTTTATTTACTATGCAATTGATTCATTGCTTTTTGCATATCACCCTGCAAAATCAACTCAATTGACGCTATAGCTTTATCAATTGATGAATCAATTAATGTTTTTTCACTTTTTGGTGTTTTACCCAGAACATAGCCTACAACTTGTTCCTTAGCCCCTGGATGGCCAATACCTAAACGCAGACGATAAAAATCCTTACCTAGTTGAGCAATGCTGTCGCGCAAACCATTATGGCCTCCATGACCACCGCCCTGCTTTAATTTAGCAATGCCGGGAGACAAATCCAGTTCATCATGAACGACTAAAATTTGGCTTACTTTGATTTTATAAAATTGGGCTAAACGGGCAATTGACTGGCCACTTCGATTCATAAAGGTTGTTGGTTTGAGCAACCAGACGTTTCCGGAAGGGGTACTGAGCCTGACAGTATCACCTAAAAATTTGGCTTCACTTTTAAGGGTCAGATTGTATTGTTCAAGCAGTTGATCAATAAACCAGAAACCCGCATTATGACGTGTTCTTTCATATTCATTGCCCGGGTTTCCCAACCCGGCAATTAGTTGAATATTATGTGTCTCAGCATTCATAATACAGTTTCTGTTTCATGATCGATCATTTAGAGAATATTTATGCTTCCTCTGTAGTATCACTATCAGCTTCGGCTTCAGCTACATCATCATCCTGGATTTTTTCACCACGAGGCAGATGAATTGAAGCAACTGCCTGATCATGACCTTCACCCTGAGACAGAGCAACAGATGAAACACCTTCAGGCAAGATAACATCGGTCAGGTGGATTGAGTCCCCAACATCAAGATTGGCCATATCCACTTCAATGAACTCAGGCAGGTTAGTAGGCAGACAGCTGATTTCTAATTCTGAGATCAAGTGAGATATCAGACCACCAGCCTTAATACCTGCGCACTCATCTTCATTAATGAAATGCAGTGGCACATTAACATGCAGAGCATGAGATGCATCAACACGCTGAAAATCGGCATGCATAATCTGAAATTTTGCCGGATGACGCTGCATATCTTTAATAATAACCTGCTCTGATTTACCATCATAATCAATAGTTAAAATATGCGAGAAAAAGGCCTCGTCTTCACAGGCATGTAAAATATCATCATGACGAAAAGTCAGCATAGCAGGTTCTTTATTCGAACCATAAATAATTGCAGGTACTCTGTTGGCATGACGCAGGCGGCGGCTCGCACCTTTCCCTGTATCTGTTCGCAGTTCTGCAGCAAGTGTAAATGTTGCACTCATTAGTTATTTCTCCAAAATAAATAGCTCTACCTGATTATAATTCTCAGGTAATCATAAATTCTGTCACCGCGACCAATGACAGAGTGAAATAGAATACACTGACGTATTCTAATTAATAGCAAAAGCCGCTAAAGCACAGCGTCTTTTGCCCGACTTATCCTGAAAAAGGACAAGGCGTATAATATTTAATCCATATACAACGAACTCACCGACTCTTCACGGTTAATACGCATCATTGTTTCACCAAGTATCATTGAACTGCTTAACTGGCGAATTTTACTACACTGCTGAGCTTCAGCTTTCAGTGGAATAGTATCAGTCACAACCAGGTGATCCAGTTGTGAATTATTAATATTGTCTATCGCCGACCCCGATAACACCGGATGGGTAATATAAGCCATGACTTTAGATGCTCCGTGTTGTTTAAGTGCATCTGCAGCCTTACATAAAGTACCGGCTGTATCGACCAGGTCATCAATTAACACACAGGACCGTCCTTCGACATCGCCAATAATATTCATCACCTTAGCAACATTTGCCTTAGGACGGCGTTTATCAATAATAGCCAGATCGGCATCATCAAGACGCTTGGCTAAAGCTCTGGCACGTACCACACCACCCACATCCGGTGAGACGACCATCAGATCCGGGTATTTTTGTCGCCAGATATCTCCTAATAGAATAGGGGATGCATAAACGTTATCTGCCGGTATATCGAAAAAGCCCTGAATTTGATCCGCATGCAAATCAACCGTCAGCATACGATCGATACCTACACCGGATATCATATTCGCCACCACTTTGGCGGTAATTGCAACACGTGCCGAACGCGGACGACGATCCTGGCGGGCATAACCAAAATAAGGCATGACTGCCGTTATTCTACGTGCCGATGCACGACGAATAGCATCAGCCATTACCATTAATTCCATTAGATGATCATTTGCAGGCTGACAGGTTGGCTGAACAATAAACACGTCTTTACCGCGTACATTTTCTAATAACTCAACCATAATTTCAGAGTCACTAAAAGTATCAACTGAAACCTTGCCTAAAGGCATGTTTAGGTGTCGGGCAATGTCTTGTGCAAGTTTCGGATTAGCATTACCCGAAAAAATCATCATATCTGAATCGGACACTATACGTTCCTCGGATGCAAATCATTAAAATCACATCAATTGCGGTAATCACAAAAAATTCAAGATCGGTGCAACATTTTATTATTAACGGAGATATTAAGGTGACGGTCAAAGAAGTGGCTGGGCCGGCAGGATTCGAACCTGCGCATGCCAGGATCAAAACCTGGTGCCTTACCGCTTGGCGACGGCCCAACAATAATAACCGAACATTTACTCTGTCTTTTTATTCGCAGTCACTATATTAGCACATCATATAAATAAAAGTGCCATTTGTAACTAGAGCGGCAATAAAAAAATTGAGTTTATTGACAAAGATTTGTTTGTCAATTCAAGCAACAAACTAGGCCTTAGCAAAAATGTGGGGTGGATTATACGACGAAAAAATTCAATTGTCACACCTAAATTTCATTTTTTTTATTTTAATTTTTTCTCAGTGCGCTCAAGCTACTTAAATAATAAAGCTAAACATTTGAATATAAAGGAGAAGCATTCATTCCCTGAGCAATAAAACCACTCAGGTATTCTGGTTTTTTTGCTAATATTTGTTGTGCCTGCTTCTTGGATCCCAGCGCAGCAAAAACACAAGCACCCGTTCCCGTCATTCGCGCAGGAACAAATTGCTCTAACCAGCTTATTGCCTGTGCGACAGCAGGATATAAATCACACACCAAAGGCTGACAAACATTCGTGCCGGCACCGGCCAAAAAATTCTCAACAGAAAGTGGTGGGCAATCACGTTTTAATAATGGACTGGAAAAAACTTCAGCGGTTGACACTTTAACCGCTGGAATAAGAATAATAAACCAGGGTTCATCCAGATCAACCTTAAGCAGTTTATCACCCACGCCTTCTGCCCAGGCTGCAAAACCGTGTATAAAGACAGGTACATCAGCGCCCAGACGAAGACCTAAGCAGGCCAGAGAGGCTGTACTCAATTGTATGCCCCACAATTGATTCAGAGCCACTAGCGTCGTCGCAGCATCACTGCTGCCACCCCCGAGGCCTCCACCCATGGGTAGACACTTGTTGATGCTTATTTCAACACCTTGTAAACAAGCTGTGTGCTGCTGCAGTAAACGGGCAGCTCTAATTGTTAAATCATCCTCTACAGCAACGCCTGGTAATGGATTAGTATGCTTAATCTCAGCATTGGGTAAAATATTAAAGCGAAGCTCGTCGGCATAATTTAAAAATTGAAAGACGGTCTGTAATTCATGATAACCATCATCACGCTGCCCGGTAATATGCAAAAAACGATTAATTTTAGCTGGAGCCAGCCAGGTTTTATCTCGATGATCAATGTGCATTAATTCGCATCTTCATTATTATTTTGTCACTCGTCAACAAGTCAAAACCCAGGCCGTAACGGACAACCATTAAAAAGTAACATGGGTATTCAGCTCACTCGTTACAGATTTCCACTACTCACTTCGCTCAGACAGTTGCCTGCAAAATGAACTCACTAAACACCTTCTACAATCTGTTATTCAAACATATTCATTTTACTCTATGGGCATTAACAATACTTGCTTAAAATCCCAATGGCTGATGATCAGTTTAATTTTAACATCCTCTTTGTGCGCAATAATTTTTTTAGGCAATAACAGATTTGTCCCTAGTGGTGACAGCAGAGCATGGCGTTTAGGATATTCTATGTGCCAACCTGCCTGATAAAATTCTCTAATATATTGCTTTTTATCATAGTGGATTCGTGCTGAAATTTCAGGGTTTGGAAAGCCCTGCAACCAGAACTTTAATGATTTGATTGGTAATTCCCAGCCCGTTTGCTGAAACAACAGTTGTTCAATATCTTCACTACGAGTTTCACCTGAGGGTGTTTTCATACGCACAGAATGATCCTGCTGAGTTAATTGCAGCAGTGTTTCACCTAAGGGCCCGGTGAAACGAATTTGAAAGTCTTTTTGCTGCTGCAACCAGTTAAATCGTGCGTACCAGCTTTGCTGTTCTTTGACCATGCTGATACGACCTTTTATCCGCCAGTGTTGCGGAATGCTGTCAAGCGATTGAACTGAGTTTTCCCGACTGTTTATAGCATTTGGTACATTGCTACAAGCAGAAAGCAATAACATCAGGCATAAACACAGGTAAAAAAGGTTAAAATAATTGCCCCAGAGCTTATGGACAAAACCGACTAAAGTCATTAGTTAGTCGCTATCTTTTAAATAACGACTCATGATACCAATCAGCACCTGATGCTTAGGATCTTTTTTAAGTGCCTTGCCCCAGATAGATTTTGCTTTTTTAGTTTGTCCTGAAACCCATAGCACCTCACCATAGTGTGCAGCAATTTCAGAATCCGGATCTTTATCATAGGCTTTTTTTAAATAGTGAAGCGCTTCTGTTTTACGCCCTAATTTGTATAAAACCCAACCCATGCTATCCAGTGTAGCAATATCTTCAGAGTTAAGTTTCAGCGCACGTTCAATATACGATAATGCTTCCTGATAGCGAGTGGTACTATCTGCAAGAGTATAGCCCAGGGCATTTAATGCCTGATTATCTTTGGGATTTGCAGCCAAAATAGTATGCAAATCCTTTTCTAATAAATCAATGCGACCTATCTTTTCTGCCAGCATGGCTCTGCCATATAAGATATCAGCATTATCCGGTGCTATCGCCAGAGCCTGAGTATATATATCATAGGCCTGTTTATATTTTTTAGCCTGGGCATAGACTTCTGCTTTTATTTGTAGAATATCTGAGCTTTGTTTATTGTTGCTCCCACTGGAATGTTCTAATAACCTGAATGCCTGTTCGAATTTTTTCTGTTGAGCATAAACCATCACCAGTCCCAGGTAAGCTTCAAAAGTATATTTACCATTTCTTACCTGTTTAAACCATGTTTCAGCCTCGGCATAGTTTTTCCGGCCGGCTTCAAGCTGACCAATAAAATAGGCTGATTCACTGGCATAAAGACGATGTTGATGTAAACGCTCAAGATAGTGCCTGGCCTCATCCATTCTATTCATTTCAATCGCCAGCAGACTAATGGCAAACAATACTTCAGGTGCTAATTCCTTTTTCCCCAAACGCTGAATTTGTACAACAGCCGGTTCATATTGTTTGTTCTTCACTAATAGCCGGGCCAGTTCCAATCTTAAGCCCGTATTTTCCGGCAACTTATGCACTATTTTTTTCAATATTTCTATTGCCTGAGTATTCTTCTTCTGTTTTTTCAGCAAGTCGACTTTCAGAGTTAAAGCTTCAAGATAAGCCGGCTCTTTTGCCAGCAATTCATTGAGATATTTTTCAGTACTGGGATAGTCCACAAACTTAAATGCCATTCGGGCACGATAGAGCATCACCAATGGTTCCTGTTCATGGTTTTTCGTCAGTTGCTTAAATATTTGCTCAGCTCTTTGCTGTTCTTCTATGGTATTAATGATACTGATAGCACGCTTAAAACCCTGCTCAAAATCAGCACTGAGATTAATCACCTTTTGCAGATAGATGATTGCCCGGGTATCCTGTTTTTGTGAAATAAGAGAGGAAGCATAAATAAGTTGAACATCAACATTTTCCGGTTGAATTTCTGACCACAATTTAACGGCCTTAACAGTCTGGGCATCGTCTTTAGAAAATAATGTCACTCGAGTCGCTTTTTTGGCCAGCCGACTATCCTTGGTGGTCTTTGCCGCCTGATAATATTTATCAAAAGCCAGACGATAATCATTACGCTGTAGCGCTAGTTCCGCCACCATTAAATCATAAAGCAGGCCGGCCGTTAATTCCTGTGCCGGTTCAGCCGTATCACGGCTTACAGATTTTTTTTTCGTAACAGGATGGGATACATTTTTTTGCTCAGTTGATAAGCTCATATCGGCTTCGGGTACTGAAGAGTTTGTGGCACAACCAGCCATAGTCAGGCTTAAAAGAAAAAGAATAAGCTTATGGGCTTTTATTGATTGATTAAAATACATTTTTTCTCCAGATTAATGCCTATGACACATAAACTCATGGTTTAAGTTGCATAATTCAGCCGCTATTCAGTTAACTGAATAGCGGCTACAATCTGCTACCTAGAAACGTTTGATTACAACACATTAACTTAGAACTCAAAGAGATGCTTTAAGTTCCAATTTGACTCATACATTATAAAGAAGCTTCTTTAAATAATGAATTCTTTAAATGCTATGTTTACGATTGTGCCACGATTTTTATATCATAATATATATAATTATAGCCAAAATTGTAATAATAATGAGAGATTACTTGAGTTTTGGGTAAAATTTGCGCAAAATGCCCTGTTTAACAATATGTTATATTTTAACCTAGTTAAGGGCTTACAATACTCCATCTATGTCGTTGCTTGCACTCGGTATCAATCATAAAACTGCACCTGTAAAAGTTAGAGAGCAGCTGTCCTTTGCTCCTGATACCATTCCTGATGCCCTAAGAGATCTCACCGCTCAGGATGCGGTTAATGAAGCTGTTATCTTATCCACCTGCAATCGCACCGAACTTTATTGTCAGCTTAACTGTACTGATGATGAGGCTCAGGAAGCGACCGAAGCACTTATTCAATGGCTGAAAACACACCATGATCTAGTGGATACTGATATATCTGAATATCTCTATCTACATCCTGACAGGGCTGCAGTTAAGCACATGTTACGTGTCGCCAGTGGTCTGGATTCACTGGTTCTTGGCGAACCACAAATTTTAGGTCAATTAAAGTCCGCCTTCTCTGTAGCCAAAGATAATAAAGCTATTGGGCAGTTCCTGCACAAATTATTTCAGCACACTTTTAGTTGTGCCAAGCAGGTACGCACTGATACCGCTATTGGTGCCAGCCCGGTTTCTGTTGCCTTTGCATCCGTCAGTCTGGCCAAGCAAATTTTTAGCGATTTTCAGCAGCATACGGCATTATTAATCGGTGCGGGAGAAACTGTCGAACTGGTTGCCCGACACCTGCATGAATCGGGCATAGGGCGTATTATTATTGCCAATAGGACCGTTGAAAAAGCACATACTCTGGCACAGGAATTTGATGGCTATGCAATTTCTCTGGCCGAAATACCGGCTCATCTTGCCGAAGCCGATATCGTCATCAGTTCTACCGCCAGCCAGCTGCCTATTCTCGGCAAAGGCACAGTTGAGGCAGCAATTAAAGCACGTAAGCATACGCCTATCTTTATGGTTGACATTGCCGTACCCAGAGACATTGAAGAGCAGGTCGGGGAATTAGAAGATATCTTTCTCTATACCGTTGATGATCTTAAAGAAATTATTGACGAAGGCCTAAAATCACGGCAGGAAGCAGCACTCAAGGCAGAAGAAATAATTGATGTAGAAGTCTCTCATTTTATGAACTGGCTACGCTCACTCAATTCCATTGCAACGATGCGTCAGTATCGACAAAAATCTGAAGCAATACGGGATGAAGTACTTACTAACGCTCAAAGACAATTGAGCAGCGGCAAACCTGTTGAGCAGGTGATCAATGATATTGCCCGGCAATTAACCAACAAGCTGATCCATAAACCTTGCGTACAAATTAAACAGGCAGGTATGGACGGCCGAACTGAATTAATTGATGCTGCTATTGAATTGTTTGATCTGCATGCTGATGAGTAATAATGCTGACTAAAATCGACTAGCTGCTGCTCGTATTCAGCATTTTATATCTATATATAGCATTTTTTAATGTAATCATATTTTTACCTATTAGAGTAGCCCGTGAAATCCTCAATAAAAAACAAACTTGAAACACTTTCTGAACGGCATGAAGAAATCGCTGTTTTGCTATCACAGCAGGAAGTCATGGCCAATCAAAATAAATTCCGTGATCTCTCTAAAGAATATGCTGAATTAGGTCCTGTCGTTGACTGTTTTAAACAATACCAGGAAGCACAAGACACCATTGAAACAGCTAAAGACATGCTCGATGATAGTGATCCTGATATCAAAGAAATGGCTGTCGAAGAAATCACTGAAGCAAAAGCTCAACAAGAGAGCTTATCACTTGAACTGCAGCGCATGCTGTTACCTAAAGATCCCAATGACGATAATAACATTTACCTGGAAATCCGAGCAGGCACAGGCGGCGATGAAGCAGCTATTTTTTCAGGTGATTTGTTTAAAATGTACAGCCGCTACGCAGAATCACAGCACTGGAGTGTTGAGATCATGTCAGAAAATCTGGGTGATCACGGCGGTTATAAAGAGCTTGTTGCACGTTTGGTCGGTCAGGGGGCTTTTTCGAAACTCAAATTTGAGTCAGGTGCACACCGGGTACAGCGTGTGCCCGAAACAGAATCTCAGGGAAGGGTGCATACCTCGGCCTGCACCGTTGCTATTATCCCTGAGATTGATGAGGTAGAAGCCATTGAGATCAATGCCAAAGATTTACGTATTGATACCTTCAGAGCCTCCGGAGCAGGTGGTCAGCATGTGAATAAAACCGATTCCGCTATTCGTCTGACTCATTTGCCTACTGGTGTTGTAGTCGAATGCCAGGAAGAGCGTTCACAGCATAAAAATAAAGCCAAAGCCATGGCCATGCTATCCTCCAGAATCACTGCAGCCGAGCGAGAAAAACAACAATCAAAACAGGCTGCAGATCGCAAACTACAGGTCGGCAGTGGTGACCGAAGTGAGCGTATCAGAACCTACAACTACCCTCAGGGACGAGTCACTGATCACCGCATTAATCTTACTTTATATAAGCTTGAGGAAATCATGAATGGTGATTTAGGGGCAGTGATTGATCCCTTATTAAGTGAGCATCAGGCAGAATTACTGGCCTCTATGTCAGAAGATTAAGTCCGCCAGATGACTACATTCACAGCCACTATTGCCCAGACTCTTCAGCAGGGAATCCATGACTTAGACGCCAGTGATAGTGCCAAACTGGATTGTGAAATACTGCTGCTTAAAGTCTTAAGTGATAGTCATCAGCGCAATTATGATAAAACCTGGCTGATGACCTGGCCAGAAAAAGTATTAACACACGAACAATTCCAGCAATTTTTTCATTATATCAGTCTACGAGCCCAGGGTATGCCGGTGGCTTATATTATCGGTGAACAGGGGTTTTGGAGTTTTATGCTCAAAGTCAGCCCCGCAACTCTGATACCCCGACCAGAAACGGAGTTATTAGTCGAATATGCACTGGATAAAATTGCCACAGATAAACAACAAAGGATTGTGGATCTGGGAACCGGCAGCGGTGCTATCGCACTGGCCATCGCTTCAGAAAGGCCTGATAGCCATATCAGTGCAACTGATAATAGCTTAGAGTGCCTCAAAATAGCTCAGGACAATGCCCAAAATCTGCAGCTAAACAATATTACTTTTTACCAATCTCACTGGTTTAATGATATGCCAGCACAGCAGTTTGATATCATTGTCTCCAATCCACCCTATATTGCCATAGATGATCCCTTGCTCAGCGAGCAGGTTAAACAATATGAACCATTGACGGCACTTTATGCAGGCACTCAGGGACTGGATGATTATCAGCAAATTATTCATAACTGCCATCCCTACCTGAAATCTGCTGGCTGGTTATTATTTGAGCATGGTTTTAATCAGGCCGCTGACTTACAACAATTATTATCCCAATCCGGTTTTAGCAATATCCACACATATGACGATCTGAACCAATTACCCCGGGTTACATTGGCACAATTAAACCCATAAACCGGGTAGCGCTTAAACATTTGAGAATTGAGATACACTTAGCCTGTCAAAGTCAGGTAAAATTTACACTAATAACCCTTAGTATTTTTTTCTACCCAGCGATCCTGACCATCTCCTAATTGTTCTTTTTTCCAGAAAGGCGCTTTAGACTTCAGATCTTCCATAATTTCCCGACATGCTTCAAATGCCTGTTTTCGGTGTGCAGTCCATACAGCAACCAGCACAATAGGATCATTAGGTTTGATCTTACCCACCCTATGTACCACCAGACTATCCAGCAAATGGTATTCACCGGTAGCCTGTAAACAGATATTTTCCAGGTGCCGCTCTGTCATCCCGGGATAATGCTCTAAAAACATCTCATTCACATTATCATCTTCATTAAAATCACGCATGGTGCCTACAAAAACAGCAGTGGCACCGAATTGTCCCTGTATGGTATTGTTATTCGGGTGATAATCAGCCAGTACTGACCAAGGGTCAAAGGCTTTATTATCAATAATAATTTGCATATCAGCCTCCTGTGACCGGTGGGAAAAATGCGACTTCATCACCGGATTTAACTGTTGTTTGTGCATCAACATAATCCATATTAACGGCAATTAATACATTGGCCGGGCGTTTTTTCCCAGCGGCACAATAATTCCAGATATCATCTACATTCTTAATAGACTGTGTTTTAATAATGTCATCATCCAGTTGACAGTCATCACCAATGAGATCCCTCATACTGGCAAAAAATTTAACCTCAATACTCATATTGACCTCAGCTAACAGAACCTGCATAAATTATAAAATATCAATAACAGCCAAGTAAGGCAAAAAATAGAGGATTAAGCACTCTAAATTTAGTATAATTTTATAATATAACGAATTGATTGATAAGAACTGGCAATTATACGATAAGTTAGTGACTTAAAGCTAAACAAATCAATTGCACAAAAACCAATAAACACATGAGTCTATGAGTAAACTAACACATTTTAATACTGAGGGTGAGGCCCACATGGTGGATGTGGGTGCAAAAGACATTACTCATCGTCGAGCAATCACTGCGGGTGATATCAGCATGCTACCTGAAACACTGGCATTGATTATTGCCGGTACTCATAAAAAAGGTGATGTACTGGGTATTGCCCGCATCGCCGGCATCATGGCGGCAAAACAAACCGCTAATCTTATTCCCCTATGCCACCCATTAGCATTAACTCATGTCGACTTACAACTCACTATTAATGATACACAGAACAAAGTTCACTGCCTGTGTACTGTTGAAACAGATGGTAAAACCGGTGTAGAAATGGAAGCATTAACCGCCACACAAATCGCTTTATTAACCATTTATGATATGTGTAAAGCTGTAGACCGTGGTATGGTTATGGGCAATGTACGTCTACTGGAAAAAGAAGGCGGCAAATCAGGTCATTGGAAAAGTGCAGAATAATGCACAAAAGTCATAACACAATTTAGTTATTTATGGATAAAATCACCATTATCAGTGAGCGCCACCCACTATCAAACCAACAAGCAAGGCTGGAAGATGATGGCCATTCTGCATGGCTGTATCTGACCAAAGAAAATAGTCCAGTAGTCACTGCAGATGCCTGGATTTATAATCGTATTGCGGCTCCAAGTGATACTGAGATTGTTAATTTTAAAACCGCCTCGCCTCCTGCAGTAAGCAGTTATGCCCATGCTAATGCTCGTTTTACTCCACTGCCATCGGATACTTTTGAAATTAAATGGAGTGCAGACGGACGTTCAGTTGCCTTATTGATTAATGGCATCGCCTTTGGCTTTATTCCCCCCGGCGCATTGCGAGGTTATAGCAGACATCTGGTGAAAGACGGCCCCTGGGGACATCATTGGGATGAAAAACTGTATCAGATTTTATTTAATAATGTAAATTCTTGACTATTCAGCAAAGCAGACAGCCAACTATCAAAAAACAATACAAGTGTTCAGCTCACTTTTTATGTAGCCAAATCCCGCCTGGCTCAAACAATTGTCCTCAAAAAAGTAAACTGAACACCTTCTGGAACCTGTTACTTAGCAGTGCCGCTAACAGCCACGAGTCTAAAAGTAACAGAGTTTGCCCGATGTTAGCTTTGATGACTGCTCAGATAAGCACTTTCAGCCATCCTTTAGCAAACGTTTCAAATCAATAATCGCTGCATTTGCCCGTGAAATATAAGATGCCATCACCAGCGAGTGGTTAGCAGTCATACCAAAGCCGCTGCCATTTAAAATAATAGGGCTCCAGATATTATCCTGAGTGGCTTCTAATTCACGAATAATCTGGCGCAAACTAAGTTGTGCATTTTTCTTTTTCAGTATCAGCGCAAAATCGTGATCAATTGCATATAATAAGTGCACTAATGCCCAGGCAGTGCCCCGTGCTTCATAAAAAACATCATCAATTTCAAACCAGGAAGTTTTCACCATCATATTTTCTGGTGAGTAAGTTGCCTGTTGGGCCTGGGCATCACCGGCCAAATTAGTATTCACTCTTTCCTGACCAACGCTGGCACTTAAACGCTGTGACAAACTACCCAGGCGTTTTTCCACCACTTGCAGCCAGTCCACCAAATTATCTGCCCGGGCAAAAAACTGAGCATTTTGCTTTTCTTTATCAATCAGGCGCTCCTGATATTTATACAGATAATTAATACCATCCTGATATTTAGTTTCAGAAGCCGGCCAAAGCCATTTTTGCGAATCATTATTAAATGCCGGTTCAGCCAGAGATAAATCTTTATCTTCAGTTGATGTCGACTGTGCCATACTAAAATCATTACGCAAGACCCTGGCCATATCTCTGATCTGCACCAGTACACCATGCTCCCAATTAGGCATATTGTCTAAAAAAACACCTGGTGGCGTCACATCATTACTCAGATAACCACCGGGCTTATTTAATAATGTTTCGGCAACTCTTATCACCGTTGCCGTTGTCGTTGCCCCCGTCACCTGGGAGTATTGTTTACCGGTTTTTATATTAATACTATCAATGACTAATTGAGCTTGCTCATTTATATCAAAAATTTTTGGTTCTCTACTCCATAAAAAAGCTAAAACTAACCAGACCAGCAGCAAGGTCAATATTAATAAACCGACTGACCAGATGATTCCTTTCTCTTTCAAATTGCGCACATGATAAAGTTTAAGCAGACGAATAAAAAACTGCTGGATACCATCAAACCAGTCGAACATAATATTGAGCATAAGTTTTAAGTTTTAAGTTTTAAGTTTTAAGTGTTAAGTGTTAAGTGTTAAGTGTTAAGTGTTAAGTGTTAAGTGTTAAGTGTTAAGTGTTAAGTGTTAAGTGTTAATAGAACACGCCCGGCTTATATTTACAAACAAATATGCACAGGCGTTGCAGCTTTTTATTCAACTATCATGATTTATTATAGATATTACTGCCTGAATCCTTAAACTGGGCGGACTTTTCTGCCATACCTTCTTCAATGGCCACATTGATATCGGCAATACCCTGTTTTGCGGCATAATCCCGTACATCCTGAGTGATTTTCATTGAACAGAAATTGGGCCCGCACATAGAACAGAAATGAGCCACTTTATGGGCCTGCTTGGGCATAGTTTCATCATGGTATTCACGGGCCCGTTCAGGATCCAGGCCCAGATTAAACTGATCTTCCCAACGAAACTCAAAACGGGCTTTAGACATTGCATTATCGCGTATCTGCGCACCGGGAATACCTTTAGCCAGATCAGCCGCATGGGCAGCCAGTTTATAGGTAATAATACCGTCACGCACATCTTCTTTATTGGGCAGTCCCAGATGCTCCTTTGGCGTCACATAGCAAAGCATAGCCGTACCATACCAACCAATCTGGGCGGCACCAATGGCAGAAGTAATGTGGTCATAACCGGGGGCAATATCCGTTGTTAATGGCCCCAGAGTATAAAAAGGCGCTTCATCACAATCTGACAGCTGGATATCCATATTTTCTTTAATCATATGCATCGGTACATGACCCGGGCCCTCGATCATAGTTTGAATATCATGTTTCCAGGCAATCTGAGTAAGCTCACCCAAGGTTTTTAATTCACCCAGCTGTGCCTCATCATTAGCATCAGCAATCGAACCGGGACGTAAACCATCACCCAGAGAGAAAGCCACATCATAGGCTTTCATAATCTCACAAATATCTTCAAAGTGGGTATAGAGGAAACTTTCAGTATGATGCGCCAGACACCATTTGGCCATAATAGAACCCCCGCGTGAAACAATACCGGTCAGTCGTTTTGCAGTCAATGGTACATGTTGTAAGCGGATACCGGCATGAATGGTAAAATAATCAACGCCCTGTTCAGCCTGTTCTATCAAAGTATCTTTGAAAATTTCCCAGGTCAGATCTTCTGACTTACCATTTACCTTTTCCAAAGCCTGATAAATAGGCACTGTTCCAATGGGCACTGGGGAATTACGAATAATCCATTCCCGGGTTTCATGAATGTTTTTTCCTGTTGACAGATCCATCAGAGTATCACCACCCCAGCGGGTAGACCAGACCATCTTTTCCACTTCTTCAGTAATCGAAGAGCTAACAGCTGAATTACCAATATTGGTGTTTACTTTAACCAGAAAATTACGGCCAATAATCATCGGCTCAATTTCAGGGTGGTTGATATTAGCCGGAATAATTGCCCGTCCCCTGGCAATCTCATCACGCACAAATTCAGCGCTAACTTCATCAGGAATACTGGCACCAAAATCTTCACCCGGATGTTGCGGATACTGGCGCATTAAAGCACTATCACGCATTTGCTGTAATTTGCAATTTTCACGAATAGCAACAAACTCCATTTCCGGAGTGATTATCCCCTGCCGGGCATAATGCATTTGTGAAACATTTTTTCCTTCTTTAGCCTTGCGTGGCGCACGAATATGTTCAAAACGTAAATGCGCTAACTCCGGATCAGTTTGCCGTCCACGACCGTAGTCTGAACTGGGGCCCGTTAATTGTTGCGTATCATCACGTTCAATGATCCAGTTATTTCTCAATGCCGGCAGTCCCTTTAATAAATCAATTTGCGCTTCCGGATCAGTATAAATGCCGGATGTATCATACACCGGTATAGGCGGATTTTTTTCGATACTATCATTGGTCTGGGTATCATCCTGAGCAATCTCACGCATGGGCACCTGAATATCCACCCGGCTGCCCTGTACATAAATCTTTTTTGAGCCCGAAAAAGGATGGGTTACTTGTTCGGATAATTGACTGGTCTGACGAATAAAATCTTCTGGAATTGCACTCATGCTGGTTCTTACTGCCTCTTAAAATAACGGTATGTCACAGTACAAAATAGGCATATAGAAGATTAATCAGATTAAAATGCTTTCCTACGCCGCTGTAAACTGGATCAGGTTCAAAGGGTGTTTCTCGCCTCGTAATATAATTAAAATGAGGACCCCTAGCAGGATGAAAATAACTGAATTTTGATGAAAGTACAAGGAAAAACTGATTGTTTTAAAATATCCAGACACTATAAATCCTAACGGCAAACAGCAGAGAGAATTAACAAATCTAAGCAAAACACACTATTTTTAAAATAATAACCGACTTATAAGGCAATGTTTTGCGGGGAGGTTATCCAATATTATTATTTCACTGATTATTGCAGTGCTTACTATCGCCTTTGGGCTCTTGCTAATTGCCCTGAAATGGAGCCTCCCTGGCCCATTAAACCAGGCTCATACAGCAACAACAGGTTTAACTCTGGAGTTAAACCTTATTTACAATGCCTCCAACTTTCTCATAGCCGCAGGTAATAGCTTTAGCTCAACCAGTGCTGTTATCAAGGCAGCAAAAAAAGAAGCATCTTCATAGAGCATTTGATAATACTGTATTTTCATGGTTAAGGCACTACCAAAAATAATAGCAACAAAGGCAATCATCGAGCCCACCGCCAGTGTTGACAAGCCGGTGATGCCCTGGCCGATGGTGCAGCCCATCGCTAACACACCGCCAAAGCCCATTAACAGCGCACCAACAACATGGGTGACAAAGTCTTTAATATTAAAAAACCATTCAATGCGAAAGCTCTTAGTCAGCAATGACCAGACAAAGGAGCCCAGAATAACGCCAAAAACCGAAATAATGCCAAAGGTAAGCAAACTCGATTGCAGACCTGAGGCAAGATAACCTGCGGTTTGCCCCATAGGGTTAATAAAAGTAAATGATTGTGCTGATAAAGTAGCGCCCTGAGCAGGTTTGCCTTCTTCTGAGTCACTGATCATATCCCAGTTATCATAATACTGCAGCAGCGTGTATTGTTCACCTTCATCCACCATATCCACTATAATTGAACTACTCAGATACCAACCTGCTAACACTGCCAGACCGACAACAATGCCTGCCAGCCAATACTCAGCATTGGCACGAAAGGCTTGCGCACGAAAAATATAAAACAGCATCAAACCGGCAATAAGCCCACCCAGCACCAGGCGTGTCAGCACAGGATTATCGCTATTAATAATAGACCCCAGGTCTTGTTGGCTATCCAGATTAATTGCCAGCGGCCTTATCCAGTCATAAAACAGTATGGAAAACAGGGTTTGATCACTCCCGGGAAAAGGCGAGGTCATAAAGTAGGCTATAATGGCAATAATTATAAAGACAACAATCGATTTGATATTACCGCCGCCAATACGAATCAGAGTTTTATTACCGCAACCACTGGCCAGAGTCATGCCTATGCCAAACAAAAAGCCACCGAGTAAATTCTCAAACCAGACCAGCTGACTACCTCGATAAGGCGGGAAACTACCATCAGCATCAACCAGACCAATATATTCCATTACCAGCATACCAATAATGGCCACGCTAATAGCTAATAACCAGGAGCGAAAACGACTATAATCACCCATATTCACCATATCGGAAACAGCTCCCATAGTACAAAAATTGGTCTTATTCACCACTGCACCTAAAACAAAAGCCACACCAAAAACAGCCCACAATAATACCGATTGTGCCACTGAAAACGATTCAAACAACATACCTCTTCCCTCAACTTAAAAAGTTTATCCAGACAAATAACAACAATTAGCAATAATAATGCCAGTAAATTTCTAACCAGTTGAGCTAAGGGCGTTTAAAATTAATCAGTTAATAACTTTCTCCTCATCCCTTATCCCCTCAGGCAGAAAGAAGACGTAAAGGGATGGACAGTAGTGGCTATACGTTTATACTTTCTTCTCAGAGAGAGAGGATTCAACCACAAACGTGCTAATAACTATGCAATATGCATTTTTCAATTGCACAATACAACAAGAATGATGCTATTGTTTATCTTTGTATTACTACCTTTCAAGACCAAATTCCTCTATAATTATTGATGTTTTTCCAGCTTATCTGGCGCCAAGTTTAAATCTATCAGCCCAGTATTTTTAAATACTGAAAATTGATAGAAGCTCATTTTTTATAATTAAGGGTAGCAAAAATGCTTGAAATGAATTTTGAAATCGCTCGTCATAATATGATTGAACAACAAATCAGACCCTGGAATGTCATTGATCCCATTGTACTCAGTGCATTAGATGCCATACCGCGTGAAAATTATGTACCTGATGAGCTAAAAACATCTGCTTTTTCAGATGTTGAGCTGCCTATTGGTCATAATCAATCTATGCTATGCCCCAAAATTGAAGCCAGAATTCTACAATCTGTACAGTTAAAGAAAACAGATAAAGTGCTTGAAGTCGGTACTGGCAGTGGCTATATGACAGCATTGCTGGCTCATCTTGCCGAACAGGTGCATACTGTTGAAATTAATGAACAGCTCAGCGAGCAAGCCCGGCAGAAAATCACCAGTGAAGGTTTTGAAAATATTACATTTGCTGTAGCTGATGCTGCCCAGGGATACACCCAGGATGCCCCCTATGATGTCATTATTATTACCGGCGCACTAAGCCGCTTAGATGATAGTTTTAAACAAAGCCTCAAACTGGGGGGACGTTTATTTGTAGTTCTTGGCACAGCTCCCGTGATGGAAGCCACTCTTATTACCCGTGTGTCTACCAATCATTATGCCACCGAAATATTATTTGAAACAGAAATCCCGGAACTGGAAAATGCACCTCAGAAGCAAACATTTATGCTGTAAAAACGAATATAGGCAAATGCAAAAGCAATGTTACAAATTAAGCAATTAACAGCAAATAGTGATAAAACAGCCAGTTTTGCACAGCCTATTGAGCTGCTGCTGAGCTGCCATGAAAAGATCATTCATTTTTCTTCAGCACTATGTACCATAATTAATGCCATCAAACAGGAAGGCTGGAGCAAAAATCACACCAGCTCTATTGATCAGGTGCGCCACTACTTTAATGTTGCCAGCCTGGAACACCATCTGGACGAAGAGCAACACTTATTTCCGGCAATTATTGCCCTTGATATTGACTGCAAACACAGTGACAGCAGAGACATTGTAGCTTTGATTAAGCGCATGATTAAGGAACATGTTGAGTCGGATGCTCTATGGGCTACACTGGATTCATTGCTCGCACAACGCTCAGATGATTTCACTACTTTGAGCACACTCAGTGAACAATTCAAAAAGAGCATGCATGCACATGCTAGAATTGAAAATGAGCAGATATTTCCCTATGCCAAAACTCATATCAGCGAACCTGAACTGAAAGCCATCGGCCAGGCCATTGCACGACGTCGGGGCATCCGCAGCGAAGCTTAAACGGCCAGCCTAAACAAGTTCTAGTGTGCTTCATCCCAGTTGTCACCAATACCCGCCGCCACGATTAAAGGAACTTTCAATTGTGCAGCACCGGCCATAATCTGCGTTATTTTAGCAACTGCGTCATCCAACAAGTTATCCGGTACTTCAAATACCAGTTCATCGTGCACCTGCATGGTCATCTTAATACCTGCATATTTTTGTTCCGGCTGGGCCTCGCTGAGCAGCCAGTGATCCATAGCAATCATGGCATGCTTAATAATATCTGCAGCACTACCTTGCATCGGTGCATTAATAGCAGTGCGTTCGGCATACTGGCGGCGCTGGCCATTAGCTGAATTGATTTCCGGAATATAGAGACGACGACCAAAAACCGTCTCAACATAGCCCTGTTCCTTAGCCAGGACACGCATTTTTTCCATATATTGATGCACACCCGGATAACGACTAAAGTAGAGATCAATATAGCCTTGGGCATCTTTTCTGCCGATATCCAGTTGCTTGGCCAGACCAAAGGCGGACATACCATAAATCAACCCGAAGTTAATCGCTTTGGCACTACGGCGCTGCTCTGTACTAACAGCATCCAGTTCCACAGCAAAGACTTCTGCTGCAGTTGCTTTATGAACATCCAGCCCTTCTTTAAAGGCACTGAGTAAACCTTTATCTTCAGACAGGTGTGCCATTATTCTTAATTCAATCTGCGAATAATCAGCGGCTACAATTTTACACTGTACCGGAGCAATAAAAGCCTGGCGTACCTGGCGTCCCTGTTCAGTCCGAATAGGAATATTTTGTAAATTAGGCTCTGTTGATGACAGCCTGCCAGTGACTGCTACTGCCTGATTATAAGACGTGTGTACCCGCCCGGTTTGTTGATCAATCTGCAGCGGTAACTTATCAGTATAGGTTGATTTTAGTTTGGCCAAAGAACGATGTTCTAAAATTAATTTGGGCATAGGATAATCAAGTGCCAGTTCCTGTAATACTGACTCCGCCGTTGACGGCTGTCCCTTAGGGGTTTTTGCCTTAACAGGCAGAGCCATTTGCTCAAATAATATATGCTGGATCTGCTTTGGTGATGACATATTAAAGGCTTCGCCCGCCAAATCAAAAGCCTGTGTTTCAATGTTTTTTAACTGACCGGCAATTTGCTGGCTTTGCTGCTGCAATAAAGCAACATCAATCATCACACCATTACGTTCAATGCGGGATAGCACTGAAAGCAAGGGCATTTCAACTTCACAAAATAATTCTTTTAAGGCTGTCTGAGCTGCTAATTTTGGCCATAGAGTATCATGCAGACGCAAGGTAATGTCCGCATCTTCTGCTGCATATTCTGCCGCCTGAGCCACCGGTACTTCATCAAAACGTAATTGTTTGACCCCTTTACCCGCGACATCCTCATATTTAGTCGTCTGATAGCTCAGATATTTCAGTGCCAATGCATCCATATTATGACGGGTTGCTGTACTATCAAGCACATAGGATTCCAGCATAGTATCATAGGCAATTCCCTGTAGCTCGATGCCATGATTTAATAATACATTACGATCATACTTTAAATTCTGTCCTACTTTTGCTTTATCTGCATCTTCAAGCAAGGGTTTCAAGCGTGTTAATACCTTATCACGATCCAGTTGTTGCGGTGCTTCAACATCTTTATGAATAAAGGGAATATAAGCTGCTTTGGCCGGTTCTACAGCAAACGAAACACCAACAATTTCAGCCTGCATATAATCCAGCGATGTGGTTTCAGTATCAAAGGCTATCAATGGTGCCTGTTGTAATTGTTTTTCCCATAGGGCAAAGGTATTCCAGTCAACAATAGTGGTATACTCTGCAGTCCGTCGGCCGTCTGCTCCTGTCTGGCTCTCATCTGCCAGCATGTCCTGTTGTGTGCCGACAAATTCCTTACTGAGGATTTGTGACAACCAGGTTTTAAATTCCAGTTCAGCATACAACTCTTTAAGCGCATCAGTATCTTCTGCTGACAGGCAAAGCTGATCCACAGTTTCATCCAGCTCAACATCCAGTTTGATAGTGACCAGCTGATAGGACAGCTTAAGCTGCTCAATAGATGCACGCAGATTGTCTCCGACTTTACCCTTAAATTTATCTGCATTATCAATAATATTGGCGACACTGCCATATTCCTGCAGCCATTTAACTGCTGTTTTGGGGCCGACTTTTGCAATACCTGGAATATTGTCTGAGGTATCACCAATCAATGCCAGGTAATCTTTAATCTGCGCAGGAGTCACCCCAAATTTCTGCTTCACTGCATCAATATCCAGCACCTGATTTTTCATGGTATCCACCAGAGAAACCCGTTCATTAACCAACTGCGCCATATCCTTATCACCCGTGGAAATAACCACCTCCAGACCATGAGCAACAGCCTGAATAGCCAGCGTACCAATAACATCATCCGCTTCAACCCCTTGCACCGCAATCAGCGGAAAGCCTAATGCTCTGATAACCGCGTGCAGAGGCTCAATCTGACAACGCAGATCATCCGGCATAGATGCCCTGTTGGCTTTATATTCAGCAAACATTTCATCACGAAAGGTTTTTCCCTTAGCATCAAAAATCATTGCTATACGTTGTGTAGGGTAGTCATTACGCAGACGTTTGAGCATATTGACGACACCATATACTGCTCCTGTAGGCATTCCCTTTGAGTTATTCAGACCCGGCATGGCATGAAAGGCGCGATATAGATACGAGGAGCCATCGACCAGCACTAATTGCTTATCCGCAATAGATGATTCAGAAGCCGTTGCAGTTGCTGACATTTTATAAATCCTGTGTGCTAAAAAGTTAAACAATAAATGTTATCCAGGCAGAGATTCTGCCTGGTAAAGAGTGGGCCAATTATTAACGCGTAGTATTGTATTCCAGCAGTAAGTCCTGTGCCTGCTGCTTGCTGAGAATTTTCCAGGGCAAGGGCACCAGACCCGCAACCCGCTGCTGGTATTTTTTATATACTTCACCATGATAGGCAATCAGCTTTTTTTCTTCCATTTTAGAGCCAATAATAAAATAAGCCGTCACCAGCAGATACACCAGCAGCTGCACAGTGGAAAAATCCCGTGTCCAGATTAGCAATAGGGCAAAAAAATACCAGGGATGACGCACATAACGATGCAAGGGTGATATATGAAATTTTTCCTGATCATGCACGCTATTATTTGCTTCACGCACTTGTCGTGTCCCCCAGAACTCAGATAAATCATAATGCTGAAGCGAATAGACAAAACCCAATACAGCGGATAAAGCCAATGCGGAGCTGAGGTAAAATGCAGCTCCCTGCCATTGCCACAAAGGTTCACCAGGGAAAATATACATCACTGCCAGTAAAGGCAGTAGTAAAATCACTGCCAAAGCATTAAAAAACAGGCGATACCAGGGCATCACCCCCGGCCAGGAACTGGCCACCCACTGCTTCAATGCAATTGAAGCCATGATGGAATGCAATATAAAATAGGCTAAAAAAACACCTATAATAATTAGATACGGCATAATATCGTGCAAGCGTTTGACCTTGTTTAGTATAGCTATGGGTTTTAATGAGCCTGCAATTCAAACGGATAACGTCGGATCTGCTGGCCTTCTGAGACAGTTAACAGCGCTTTCACCGGGGTTCCACGATAGCGCACAATAATATTGCCACTGGCTGAGTTTAAACCAGATGACGGTTGAAAACCATAAGCAATTTCAGTCTCAGATATACGTTTATCTTCAGCATTAAGCAGGCTGATCTGTAGTAATCGACTGCGATTACTGAGTACTTTAAACTCCATCAGTTCATGAGCAAGACGGACAATTTTAAGCCGCAGGCCTTCATCCTGCCATTGTGCACCAATACTCATATCAGTAAAACTGCTGCGGTGTTTTGACACCGGCAGGTGAATAATGGCTTCTCCATTAATATGCGTCAAGGGTTTCTGCTCATTATTATAGGCTAATGAAAACACAAACTGACCCTGCATAGAATTTATCTCTGGTGCAAGCACAAATTCACCATCCTGATAATGCCCTATTGCTTTAAGCGGATAAAAATACGATTTTTTATCCTTTGCCTGCGGCTGTTGAAAAACGATTTCTAAGGCCGATAAATTATGCCTCAGTTCATCAATAACCGGCGTAGTGATCAGCAGTTGGCCACGTGTTCCTGATAATTGACTGGTGTGCAGATTATATAATGATAAATTAAGTGGACCACCCTGCCAGCTACTCTCATCCTGAGCCGAAAAATCCTCTTCAAGGGGCTGCTGATACAGTTCATCCCAGCGCTTCAGCGACGACAACTTGACCTTTTGCAGTTCAAACTGCCAGTTGTCTGCTGAGGGATAAGGAGGCAGTTTATCGATATTAACCGGATATTCACGAGAGCTGAACTCAGCGGCATAGATCACTTCAATAAAAGCAATATCGCCCTGATACTGCTGACTGAACGAATGCCCTGCAGCCAGCAGGTTTTTCTCTATTGAACGCTTGCTGCTCTGCACAGATAAATATTGACGCTGAGCATTTAGAGCACGAACCGCCAGCACTTTTTGTTCTTCACCAAAACTGCTAAAACGCAGTGTGTCAGCCTGAGACGGTACAAAATATAACCGGCTGCCGAAATTTGCCAGCACTTTATCACTCTTGCTTTTAGCAAATTCAAGAGTATGCGTCCTGGTAGCCAGATTAAGCGTAATCAGACCATGCAATGACTGCACCTGAGAAAAATGCACCCCCTTAGCCAGCTTCACTTTTACTTGCGCCTGCCAGTCTTTATAAGCTGCACTTTGTGCACCACTATGGCGAGTAAAATAAGCACTATTGATAAGCTTAGCCTCCTGACAGGCTTGCCCGGCCAGTAGATTCCCCCCCTGTTTATCCGCTACTGAGGTGATGGATAACTGCACCTGTTCAGCACCGATATTTTCAATATTTTGTGCCTTTGCCAACAATGCAATTACAATCTGATCAGACTCAGCAGCCAATAATAATGACTCCACAGCAATAGCAAAAGGTCCCTCAAGCCACACCGGTTTAAAGGATGGCTCCAGTTCTTCATCATAAACACTTAATTTAGTCATACGATACTGTGGCCAGAATCTTAGCGGATGCTTATCAATTTTCTCTCTAATACCTGCTCGAGTTACATGATTTTGCCTGTCTGTTTTTATCAGGAGAAATTGTTCCGCCAGTTCAGTCACAGCAGCTGGCAGTGATTCCTGCAGTTGCTCATCCAGCATCAACTGCATCATAATATGTTCATTAGGTTTAACATCAGCCACTGCCGGCTGGAATTGTATCACCAGTTTATCTAATAATAGAGGCAGGTGAGTCAAGCCCTGTGTTTTAATTTTCAGCTCTGCCTTTTGTGCCTGCAAATCATTGACCGTCTGCGCTAACCAGGCAGAATCTTTACTATTGAGCACAATATCAAACTGTGCTGAACTTGCACTCTCAGGTACACTGAGCGCAGCATAGATGCTTTCTAATGCAGTATTTTTGCGGCTGCTCTGAACAACCATAGAGGCTAAGTCCGGCGCTATGTGAGTCATTGCCGCAGCTTTAATTTGTGCCGCATTGAATATAAGCAGGGACATCAGCTTATCTTTCTGATAGTGCTGCCAGTCACTGATATCCCGGCTATTATCCGCCTTCTGTTTAAGCAGCTGGTGCAAATCATCCAGGGCACCAATACTGCTGATATAAATTCGTCCAGGTTCAATTGAGACTTCCATTAGCTGCTCTTGAGCACAGGCATCATCCGCTCCTATGGATATTTTTAAACGGCTGAAATGATCATCCGCAATCACTTGTCCGTGAAAATGCTTAATCAAAAAAATTTTTACCGGGGCAATAGAAAAATCACCGAGAATCATCAGCTGATAAGTCAGTGCCTGCTGCTCAATATAAGCTGCTGATATGATCTGCTCAAAAGCTTCAGCTTTAACGCCTGCAGCATTAAACTGTTTCATCAGTTTTATCTGCCAGCGCGGTGCTGATGCGCTATTGAGCAGATGAGCAGGCATGCTCAGCAGACGTTTTACATTGACATGTGCCAGAAACAGTAATGGTTTATTAGCCAGGGCAGATTCCATCAGTAGCACCTCTTCAGGTACATCGGTATTAACGGAGTAACGCTGCCACACATTGACCAGAATAACCGCCAGTAACAGCCATAGAAAAGCAGCAAGCAACGGACGCTTCCTACTTTTGATGGTTTTATTCAGCTCTTTTTTTATAAATTCTTTTTTTGAATTTTTTTCAATTTTTACATCAACATTCTGCTCTCTGCTAGTATCCCGAAGGACAAACACTTCCAACCCCGCCTGAGTAAATAATTGCTGTAATTTTTGTGCATATTTAACATCATGGGCCCGACGTATAATAACAACTTTACCCGTAAAAAATTTCTGTTGAATTTTTTCTGCGGGCAACTTGGTTAGCTGTACAATATTATCAATCACCTGCTGCCGATCAAAGCCTGCTAATAAGCAACCTTTAAAGATAACCTTATATTCACCTCTTTGTTTATCTTTTTTTCTAACGTTTTTCTTTTTTTTATTTTGTCGCGAATATTCCATTTTATTCTCTTAGTTACAACCAGGGTGCAGATTACAATCCTATGCATCTTATCAAGAGCCATTATAGTATTTTTTCCCCATACAAATTTTGAATTAGCTTTAGCTTTTGCCATTTACTTTTATTAAAGCAAATAAGCGCTATACTGTCATGATATAGAATTTTGTCATGACACTGATATTTGTCACACAGTATGACATGACAAAAAAGTTAAATGCGGCGAATATAATTATTTATAAAACCTTAGAGTCAACATTAAAGTCATTACCAATAATTGGCATGAAATATGCTTAACAATGAAGTAATGCTTGATGGGCGATATTAATAAAAATCAGTTCTTACACCCACACTTTTTTGCTTGCTAAAAACAGACAGGAACAAAAAATGACTGATAAAGAGTCATCAACAAATAAAGCGCTGTCCCCAACCACTCAAAAACAGCGTTTTTTTTCCCGCAAATATATGTTTTCAATTATTCTGGTATTTTTTGCCGGTATCATTACTTTTGGCGGTTTTAATTCCATGCTAGGCTATACCAATGAAATGGAATTTTGTACCTCCTGTCATAGTATGAAAGTCAATCTTAAAGAATACCGGGAAACAGTGCACTATAAAAACGCATCAGGCGTACAGGCAACCTGCTCTGACTGTCATGTGCCAAAACAATTTTTACCTAAAATGAAAGCTAAAATAATGGCTTATAAAGATGTCATGCATGAGATATTAGGTACTATTGATACTCAGGAAAAATACGAGGCCCATCGCTGGCAAATGGCCTCAAGAGTCTGGGCAAAAATGAAAGCAACCAATTCCCGTGAATGTCGTAATTGCCATAATTTTGACAATATGGAGTTTGATGAACAGGATCGTATGGCCAGAAAGAAACATTCACGTGCACAACTAAAAGGACAAACCTGTATCGATTGTCATAAGGGTATTGCCCATGAAGAACCCGATGAGCCTGACGAGCTGGATGATGGTGAGAGTAAAGATGCTTAATCAATACTACACAATAACCACCTTCATCAAACATTATGGCTGGCTTTTATTTGTTTTCACTTTAATGGTATCCACCAGTAGCTATGCCGGAAAAGAAAGGTTGACTCCTCCCGGCCCCTTAGAAAAAGAATTGATGCAAGCATCAATGGTCGGTGATATTGACCACGTACAACAGCTGTTACAACAAAATGTCTCTGCAAATGCCCATGGACGCTATGGTAAAACAGCCTTAATGTTTGCCATAGAGGAAGGCAGTGATGATGTCGCTCAGTTATTGATTGATAAAGGAGCTGACGTTAATACTACCACCCAGCCGGGTTGCAGTGCACTCACTTTTGCCGCAGAAGGCGGCTATCTTAAGCTGACGAATTTATTACTCAGCAAAGGTGCTAAGACACAAAACAAAACTCGTGCCGGTTGGGATGCCCTGATGATGTCTGTTGTTTATAATTACCCTGAAGTATTAAAAACACTGATTGCTGCCGGTGCTAATATTAACACCCAGGACAAGGATGGCAATAGCACTTTAATGGCGGCAGCACAAAGAGGCTATAGTAATATAATTGAAATATTAATTAAGGCCGGCATTAATACCGAAATACGTAATAAAGACGGCGGTAGTGCACTGATGGTAGCAGCGGCTCATGGTCAGGTTGATATTATTAAACAGCTGCTTAAAAAAGGCTGTACTCTTGAAGCGCAAAGCAAGGATGGATCAACAGCATTATTCTGGGCCAGCGAAGCCAATCAACTGTCCGCCATGAAGTTGTTACTGGATAATGGCGCCAATCCAAATCATCAGGATATCAATGGCAGCACTGCCGTGATGGAGGCCTACATTCAGAGAAATTTTGCTGCCGCAACACTACTGTATCAATATGGTGCTGATCCAAATATAAAAGATAATGATGGCTTCTCGGCATTGGATTATGCCAAACAGGTATATCAATATGACGGTAAAAATAAACGTTAGCATTTAACTTTATTATAATTCAATATACTTATATACAGTGTTAAGTCAACTTTCTATTTACAAAACGTTTTTCTTGAATGCATAATAAAACAATAAAAAGCTACATAAATGATAGAGTATATCTTCATAAAAACTGGTCACCTAAGGAGGACCTATGAAATTAAATAAAAAAGTACTGAGCTTGATAGTACTCGGGGGGTTAGCAGTTTCAGGTAACAGTTGGTCAGGCACTGCCAGTGCACTTGACCTGGCAAATACCTGTGCCGGTTGCCATGGTACCGATGGCAGCAGCAATGGCCCGGCAACACCATCACTTGCAGGTATTTCAACAGAATACTTCAAAGATGCAATGGCCAGCTACAAAGACAAAGATGGTCGTTATTCAACCATTATGAGTCGTATTGCCAAAGGCTATACTGAAGAAGAAATCAGCCTGATGGCCGGCTATTTTTCCAAACAGAAAATGATCCGTCATACACAAAACTTTGATGCCAAACAAGCCAAGGCCGGTGCCAAACTACACAAAAAATACTGTGAAAAATGCCATGAAGATGGTGGTCGTTCCTCAGATGACGATGCTGGAATTTTAGCCGGTCAATGGATGGAATACCTGCAATTCACTATGTCTGATTTCCAGGAAGGCCGTCGTGATATGCCTAAAAAAATGAAGAAAAAAGTAAAGAAGCTTAAAAAGAAAAAAGGTGCTAAAGGCATGAGTCAATTAATGAACTATTACGGCAGCCAGAAATAATGGGGGATTTACCAATGTCAGGAATTTCACGTAGAAATTTTATACAAATTACCGGTGGTGCTGCCGCAGTGAGCACCATGGGCTTTAGCAATATTCTGCTGGCAGGCAAAAGTGCCGGCCATGTTGTTATTATTGGCGGTGGTGTGGGTGGGGCAACAGCTGCACGCTACATTAAACGCGCAGATCCAGCCGTTCGGGTCACTATCATTGAACCCAATGCAAACTATTACACCTGCTTTATGAGTAATGAAGTCATTAGCGGCGAACGCAGCCTTGACTCCATCAAGTTTGGTTATAAGCACCTCGAGTCTATGGGTGTTAAAGTGGTTCAGGATTATGCCAGCAATATTGATGCCGGCAAAAAGCACGTGGTGACCAAAAAGAATGGTAATATCGCTTATGATCGTTGTATTGTTTCTCCCGGCGTAGATTTTAAATGGGAAATGATAGAAGGTTTTGATGCCAGTGTGGCTGCCAGCAAAATACCTCATGCCTGGAAAGCAGGCCCGCAAACAGCATTGCTGCGCAAACAGTTAGAAGCAATGAAGGATGGTGGTACAGTAATTATTGCACCACCGCCTAACCCTTTCCGTTGCCCTCCCGGACCTTATGAACGTGCCAGCCAGATTGCCCATTACCTCAAGCACAATAAGCCAAAGTCAAAGATTCTTATCCTTGATGCCAAAGACAAGTTTTCTAAATTCGGCCTGTTTATGCAGGGCTGGAAAAAACACTATGGTTACGGCACTAATAACAGTCTGATCGAATGGGTCAAAGGTGCTGAAGGTGGCATT
>Ga0256844_10000127_pt1 | contig 30521 bp, 27 predicted proteins | sample MusselsmetaG_FD_189100 | JGI IMG/M metagenome (GOLD analysis project Ga0256844, IMG submission 189100) | Mussel associated microbial communities from hydrothermal vent at the East Pacific Rise, Pacific Ocean - Mussels | ecosystem: Host-associated > Mollusca > Shell > Unclassified ... | reverse complement strand
TAAGTCTGCTGTTGATTTTGCAAAAAATAAAATTAGTTAATTGTCTTATCTATGAGATATTCATTAAATTTGCACTCTTAAAATTACACACTTAAACTTAATAAAAGTGGGACAAGAATCAAAATCACTATTTAGAAAATTTTTAATTTGGAGATTAAAACACATCTCGCAAAAGAATTTTATAAATATCCTAAGTGCTATTATTGGTTTATTAGCTGGATTAGGAGCAGTTACCTTAAAAAACTTAACCCATTTTATTCAGCATATTTTAGAATATCGTTTTATAAAAGAACTACATCATGCCTTTTATTTTATTTTTCCAATAATAGGTTTATTATTGGTGTTATTAATCATAAAATATATAGTTAAAAAACGTGTAGGACATGGAATACCATCTACTTTATTTGCTATTTCTAAGCAAAAAGGAGTAATGTCCAAACATCAAATGTGGGCTTCTATATTAACTGCGCCTATTACTGTTGGTTTTGGAGGTTCGGTTGGATTGGAAGGGCCAACAGTAGCTACAGGTGCTGCTTTAGGTTCAAATTTTTCCAGATTATTTCATTTAAATCAAACTACAAGAATATTATTAATTGGTGCAGCTGCCGCAGGAGCAATGTCATCTATTTTTAAAGCACCAATTGCAGCTATTGTTTTTGCAGTTGAAATCTTTGGATTAGAATTAACAATGGCTTCAATGATACCTTTATTATTAGCATCAATAACTGCTATTTTGACTTCATATTTTTTTATGGGAGATGAAGTATTATTACACTTTCAATTAAATGATAAATTTGAATTAAATGATGTGCTATTTTATGTCCTTTTAGGGATAACCTCTGCTACAACCTCTATTTATTTTAGTAAAGTTTATTTTGGAATAAGCGATGCTTTTAAAAAAATCATAAATCCTTACTATAAATTATTGGTTGGAGGAGTTTTAATTGGAATTATGGTGTTTTTTGTTCCTCCTCTTTTTGGAGAAGGTTATGAGACCATAAATAATATTTTAAAAGATAATGTTTCGAACATTACAGAAAATAATATTTTTGGTTTAGTGTCTGATGATATTTGGATAGTCATTGCTTTTTTAGTTGGCTTGGTAACTCTTAAAGTAATTGCTATGTCTTTAACTTTTGGAGCTGGTGGTGTTGGAGGTGTATTTGCACCAACATTATTTACAGGAAGTGTTTCTGGTTATGTTTATGCAACCATTATTAATCATAGTAACATTTTCGGACATCATTTATCTACTACTAATTATGCCATGGTTGGTATGGCAGGTCTTATGGCGGGAGTTTTACAAGCACCATTAACTGCTATTTTCTTAATTGCTGAAATTACTGGTGGTTATGAATTGTTTATTCCGTTAATGATTGTGTCTTCCATTTCATATATCATAACAAAACAATACATTCCCCATAATATTTATGCTGCAGAATTAGCTAAAAAAGGTCAATTAATGACTTTAAATAAAGATAAAAACGCCTTGATGTTAATGGATATTGATGCTGTGGTAGAACAAAATTTCATTACTATTACACCAGAAATGAAATTAGGTAAAATGCTTAAAACAGCTGTTACTAAATCAAAACGTAATTTATTTCCGGTTGTTAGTAAAGAAAATGATTTTTTAGGTATTATCTTATTAGATGATATTAGAACCATTATGTTTAATAAAAAAATGTACAAAAAAGTACATGTTCGAGATTTAATGCATAGTGCTCCTGATGTTATTTTTTATAAAAAAGATACTATGGAACAAATTATGCGAAAATTTACTGGTTCTGGTGCTTGGAATTTACCTGTACTTAAAGATGGTAAATATTATGGTTTTATTTCTAAATCAAAATTATTAACAGCATATAGAAAAGAATTATTAGCAAGTAGTAGTTCGTAAATTTTTCAACTATTTTACCTTTATTTATTTAGTTAATACTAACTTTGAGATATCTTTAATAAAAAATAATTTTGCTGAAAATTAATTTAAATCCTTGGCAATATTTAATAATTTCATTTAGTTTATTAATACTTTTTGGAACTATTTTACTGCAACTACCTTACGTATCACATACTAATGGTATTACAATTATTGATGCTTGGTTTACAGCAACATCAGCAATTTGTGTTACAGGTTTAACTACTGTATCAACTTCTGGATTTAATATTTACGGACAATTAAGTTTATTGCTTTTAATGCAATTAGGAGCTATTGGTATTATGACCTTAACCTCTTCTTTTTTAGTTGCTTTTAGAGGTAAACTAAGTCTAAAGCATAAAATTAGCTTTTCTAGGCTACAAGAAAATTTTGAAATAAAAGATGCAAATAGTATTCTAAAAAGTATTCTTAAAATTACTTTTATAACAGAGTTTATAGGTTTTATTTTGTTAAGTATTGGTTTTTTAATGGAAGGCTTATCTTTAAAATCAGCAATTTATCAAGGCTTTTTTCATAGTGTTTCTGCTTTTTGTAATGCAGGTTTTTCTACCTATGATACAAGTATTTCAAATCTCAATCCATTAATAAAATACACCATTAGTTTTTTAATTATTATTGGAGGTTTAGGTTATTTTGTAATTTATGAACTGATGGAAAAACGTTCACATCACAGAAAATTGAGCTTTCATAGTAAAATTGTGATCTCTACTACTTTTGCTCTTATTATTGGAGGAACTATTTTACTTTTACTATTCGAAAAAGGAAGTATGGACTTTACCGATAGCTTTTTTCAATCGGTTACTACAAGAACAGCAGGGTTTAATTCGGTTAATTTAACAAAATTAAATTATGCATCTATATTTTTAATTTTACTTTTAATGTTTATTGGAGCTTCTCCAGGTTCTACAGGTGGAGGAATTAAAACAACAACCTTTTTTATTATTATTTATTCTATTTTTTCTGTTTTAAAAGGAAAAACAGAAGTCGTTGTTTTTAATAGAACAATCTCAATTAAACACATCTTAAAAGCATTTGCCATTTCTTTTATATATTTTGGTGTAATTGTAATTGGTGTAATTTTACTTTTACAAGAAAGTGATTTTTCACTTCAAGAAGCTTTGTTTGAAGCTGTTTCTGCTATGGGAACTGTCGGTTTAAGCCTAGGAATTACATCTAATTTAGACACTTATGGTAAAATAATTATCATTGCACTAATGTTTATAGGTAGACTTGGACCTGCTTCGTTAGCTTTGGCTACTATGACAAAAGAAAAACAACTTAAAATTAAATACCCTGAAGGAAATATTTATTAAACATGACTTATTATGAAATATGATATTGCAATTATTGGTTTAGGAACATTTGGATTTGAATTAGCTATTCGTTTAGCAAAAGAAGGTCATGGAATTTTAGCCATTGATATTGATGGGAAAAAAATAAATGCCATAAAAGATTTTGTCCCTGTGGCTGTTCAAGCAGATGTAACAGATAAAGATGTGTTAGAAAAATTAGAAATTGATAAATTTGACAAAGTTATTTTTGGAATGAGTAATGCTTTGGAAACTATTATTTTGTCGATTACTTTAATGAAAAAAATGAATGTTAAATACATTATTGGTAAAGCAAATACATATATGAAAAAAGAAATACTTCTTAAAATAGGTGCTGATAAAGTAGTTTTACCTGAAATATCTACTGCTATACGATTAGCTGATAAAATTACACATCCAACCATATTAGAAAAATATGATTTAGATGCTCATAACTCTTTGTTAGAAGTTGAAATTCCAAATAAATTTATAGGTAAAACCTTAGCTGAATTAGATTTAAGGAGAAAGCATGGTATTAATGTAGTAATGAAAAAAGATAAAACTAAAACAGAAGTAATAAGCAATCCAAACATTAAATTTCAGCAAGGTGATATTGTTTTTGTTATAGGTTCATTAAATATTATTGAAACTATTTTTAAATAAAAATTTGATTATAAGTTTAATATCCATCAAACAAATTAAAATTATTTGATGAATATTAAATTTACAAACTTTCTATTTTTTTGCTCTTTTACCTTTCTTTTTATTTTTACGTTGTTTAAACCTTTTTTCAATATGATAAAGTTTAGCAACTTTTTTCGGTGGAAGTACTTGTAAAAACTTATCAAGATATTCTTCATCAATATCTAAATTAATTTTACGAATTTTCATCATAGATTTTAACATAGAAACAAGCTCATCATCAGACATTTCTTTGATTTTTTTCTTACCTTTTTTGTTTGCTTTTTTTAGAGGTTTGATTTTTTTTTGTTTATCTAATCTACGTTGATCATAGATAGGCCAAAATACTTGAGCTTCATCTGAAGTTAACTCTAAACGTTCAGTAATAAATGCTTTACGCTTTTCTAATCGTTCTTTTTTAGTTATTTTATTTTGTGCAAAAGAGCTTATAAAAATAAGGGCTAATACAACTGTACTTATCAATTTTGATTTCATGTTATTTTATTTTAAATATTAATTATTCCTTTTTTTGAATTACTTGTTATCATTAAAATCAATTAACAACTCTAATTCGTTTTCAGTTTCTAAAAACTCATTTTCAAAACTCTCTGCAGTTAGCTCATTAAATGAATTATTAAATGCTAAAATTTCTTTTTGATGATTAAATTCTTCAAAACTTAAAAAAGCAAAAGCAATTAATGCTGCAATCGATGCACTATATATCAACCATTTTTTTAAATAAACTACTTTTGACGTCTTTTTTGTAGCTATTTTTAATAATTGATTTGGAAGTTCTTCAAAATAACCATTAGGTACAAATGGTGAATTTTCCGTCTTCTTTAAACCAAATAAAATTGGCGCATCATCTTTAATATGTTTATCAAATTTTTTCATTTGTATTTATGACTTTAAAAAAACAAAAAGGTTTAATTTGTTTTTAAATATTCTTCAATTTTTTTTACAGCAATATGATAACTTGATTTTAAAGCTCCTACAGAAGTAGTTGTTATTACTGATATTTCTTTATACTTTAGTTCTTCAAAATAGCGCAAATTAAAAACTACACGTTGTTTTGGAGGTAATTGCGAAATGGCATTTTCTAATATTAATTTAATAGCATCTCCACTAAGAAAATCTGATTGATAATTTGTTGTTGGTTCTCTTATATAAACTGTCTCAATTGAAACTAAAGGCTTCTTTTTATTGAGAAAAGTAATTGCTTCATTGGTAGCAATTCTATAAATCCAAGTAAACACTTTTGAATTTCCTTTAAATTTTGATAAAGCCTTCCATATTTTTAGATAGGTGTTTTGAACAACGTCATTAGCATCATCGTGGTTTAAAACAATTCTCCTAATATGCCAATATAACCTCTGATTATATGTGTCAACAATTATCTTAAATGCTTCATAGCTTTTATTTTGATTCAATAAATCAATTATTTCTGTACTTATTTTATCAAAATTTAGTTTCTGCATTCAATATTTTAAAGTTTGACTATTAAATCTTAAAAAGGTTTAATTAAAAATACAAAAATAATATTGATGATGAAAAATTCATCAGACAACTTAAAATCACCTGATGAATTCTAAAAATTATTATTCTAAAACTTAAAATCTATTCCAAAAGAAATATTTCTTCCTGGATTTGGAATTCCATCAGCTTTTAAGCGAGATAAATGCGAAATATATTTTGTGTCTAACAAATTATTAGCATTGATACTTACATCTAAACTTGTTTTTTTAAGTTTGATATTTCCTCCAAAACCTAAATTAATCAAATTATAATTTGAGGTATTTGTTTCAAAAGGACTTACTCTATTTTGTTTTAAAATATTTTCAATATTTACAGAAAAGTAGCCTTCATTAAACCAGTTTTTATAATTAAAATCGGCTTTTAATGTAGTATTTATCTTGTTTGCAGGAATAAGTGGTAAATAATTTCCATTATTCTGTTTTGCTAAAACTGTTTCATAGCTACTTGCAATATGTAACCAATCTAAAGGATGTGGATGAAAGTCAAATCCAAATTCTCCTCCATATAAATTTGCATCATCTTGAATATAATTAAACACATTATTTCCTTCAATTTGAGTTCCGTTTGGTGATAAAAATATGTAGTTATTAATACTATTATAAAAGCTATTAGCAAAAAATTCTATATGCTCACTTTTGTAAGCTAAAGCTATATCTGTTTGTATGTTTTGCTCATTTTTCAAATCGGCATTTCCTTTTTCATATCTATTTGTACCTTCATGAACTCCATTAGATGCTAACTCTGCTAAATTGGGCGAACGATATCCTGTAGCTACATTTAATCGTAAAATAGTTTGTTTAAACGGTTCGGTTTTGTAACCTAAAGAAGCATTAAAACTGTTGAATTTTTTATCGATTTCTTTTACATAATCAATCGCTGCTATTTCGCCATGTGCTAATGAATTTATTATACGATTATCAAAGCGAATTCCTGCTTGTATTACATTACTCTTCCATTCGTAATTTGAAGTAGCAAACATACCAAAATCATTAATAGTAGCATCTGGAATTAAAAGTTCTTCTGCATTATTGGTATTTGTTTGGTGCATTCCTTGAACACCAATAATGGTTTCAATAGCTTTAAATTTTGGTAGATAATATTTTAAATCGTAATTAAAAGTTCGCAACAACATCTGTAACGATGCTGTATTACTATCTTCAAATTCACTACGGTCATTAAATAAATAACCGAAGTTCGCATCTAATTTGGAGTTCTCAAAAAACAAATGGTTATGTAGACTTAAAATATGATTAAATACTTCTTGCCTTGGAAATTCTGGAGTTCTATTAGTAGTTTGCTTTGCGATACCTTCTTCGTTAATTCCTAATTTTAAATGATTGAAATTGTATCTTAAAACAGAAGAAAATTTATCATTGCTATAACCAATTCCTATTTTATAGTCTTGTTCATTAAAACGTGTATTAGTAACTTTATCACCTTTTGCAATTTTATAATCCTGATGTGTACTATAAGTTGCTCTACCAATAAGTTTTAAATTTTCATTAGATGCTTTAAACATTCCTGATGTATTAAAACCTTGTGTATTGCTAAAATATTTTTCAGATATTTCAATATTACTAGAATTAGTATTAGCAAATTTTTCATCATTAAAATATAACACACCACCAATTGCATCAGAACCATAAAGCAACGATGCTGGTCCTTTAATAACCTCAACACTACCAATTCCTGCTTCGTTAATTCCCAAACCGTGTTCATCACCAAACTGCTGATTTTCCAAACGAACACCTTGAGCATAAACCAAAACACGATTTCCTGTTAATCCTCTAATTACAGGTTTACCAATACTCACACCTGTAGAAACTTGCGAAACACCAGGCATATTAGCAATGCCTTGAATTAAGGTTGCATTACCCATTTTTTTTAAGTCTTTCATTTTATAATGTTCTACTTTCATTACATTCTGACTTTGAATTTTATTAAATGGTGTGGAAATAATAATTTCATCTAAATGTGTTTCTGTTTGATCTAAAAAAATAGTCAGTTTTTTAGTCTCTTTATTAATGGTAATTGTTTTGGTTTTATAACCTAAATAATTAACAAGCATTTTCAATTCTTTATTTGGTATATTTTTAATTTCAAAATATCCATCAAAATCGGTTGTTGTACCTTTATGAAGTTCTACAAAATATAATTCAACTCCTGCAAGAACTTCTTTTGTTTTATTATCTTTTATTACTCCTTTAATACTATGTTGTGCAAATATATTATGCACTAATCCTAAAAAAAGGATCACTATAATTTTTTTCATTTTTGTAATGTTTTATAATTTATATATTATTCTCATCACTATGTACATAATGTCATTGTGATGAGCCTGAAAGTGCAAAGCGGCAATCTTTCTGTTTTAAACGGTTATTTATAATTATAAAACTGGTGGAGCTCTTGAACTCTTAAAAGGAATAGAAACAACATAATCAAAAGAAAAAGAAAAAATTACTTTTGAAATTATTTTGGGTAAAATTAAAATTTTAAACCCTTTAGTAATAAAAGAAACGCTATGAACAATGTAATGTAAATTACTACAATCTTTTTCAACTTTATGAAAATGCTTTACATTTTTAGCAGTACAAATTGTATGTTCATGCTTTTCAAAACTATGTGCAAAACTTATACTTATAGGAATAAAAAATCCAATAAGCATAATCCACGAAAATATTTTATTCCTATTTTGCTTCAAGTTTCGAAGGTTTTAAAGTACAAAATTAGTGTTTCTATTTAATTTAGATTAAAATATTTGTTAATATTTAAAATATAAATTTAATAAATTGTTGTTTGTAGCTTTTTAAAACTTAAATAACCAATCTACTTTAAATTTAGTAAATTTGACAAAAATTCATAATATGAAACATTTAAAAATATTTCTATCAATATTTATTATTACATTATTATTTTCTTGTGATGATGCAGAAATAAACATTCATACACCTGAAGAAGTAGTTAATGATCCTGACCCAATAACTATAGATTTATCTGATAATTTTGGTGCTGAAATTACAAGGAGTTTTTTAGGTCGTATTATTGATATTAATAAGCAACCTATAGTAAATACAACAATTAGTATTGGTAATAAAACAGCTCAAACAGATAGCAATGGTGTTTTTATAATTAAAGATGCTAACGTTTTTGAAAGATTTGCTTATATAAAAGCTCAAAAAACCGGATACATAAATGGATCTAGAACTCTAATCCCTACAACCGGAACTAATAAATTAACTATTATGTTACTTGATGATTCTGTAACAGGAACAACTGCAAGTGGTCAAGTTGATACAATAAGTTTAGCAAATGGTACTTCTGTTACTTTAAATGGTGATTTTATTGATGAAAACGGAATAACATATACAGGAAATGTAAATGTTGTTGTACGTCATTTAAACCCAACTGATGAAAGTATGAGATTACAAATGCCTGGAAGTTTATATGCAGCAAATATGAATAATGAAGAACAATTATTACAATCTTTGGGAATGATTGCTGTAGAATTAAGAGGTGATAGTAATGAAAAATTAAATATTGCTACTAATTCAACAGCAGAAATTAAAATACCAGTAGATAATGAACTACTAAACAATGCGACAGAAACAATTAAATTATGGTATTTTAATGAAAATAAAGGTTATTGGGTTGAAGAAGGTACAGCGTCACTTGTAAATAATGTTTATGTTGGTACAGTAAAACACTTTTCATTTTGGAATTGTGATGCTTATTTTCCAACAGTAACTTTATGTATTAATGTAACCGATGAAAATGGAAATCCTATTGTAAATCAAAAACTTGGACTATCGTTTACAGATTATCCTTACCCAAGAACAGGAACAACTGATGAAAACGGCCAAGTTTGTGGTTTAATACCATCAGATGAGGATTTGGAACTAAATGCATATAACTACGATATTTGTGGTGGTGATAGTATTTACACTTCAAATGTTGGTTCGTTCTCTAGTGATTCATCAATAGATATTGTTATACCATCTACAATAGATATTATTTCAGAAAAAATTATAGGTGTTTTTAATGATTGTAGTGATAGTCCTATTACAAATGGCTATGTACTATTGACTTATGGTAATCAAACATTTTTTGATAATGTAAATAATGGTGATTTCGAAATAAACTTATTAAGATGTAATGATATTAACACCTTTAGTATTGAAGGGATTGATTTTAATACTTTAGAAACTACAGATGAAATTAATTATACTTTTAGTACGCCTACTACAAATCTAGGAACTATTACATCTTGTAATTCTACTACAGAATTTATTCAATATGTTATAGATGGAAGTGATGTAAAAATATTTATAACAGATATATATGCTAATTTTTCATCACCTAGTGGTAGTTCAAGCTTTTCAACTATTAATATTTCTAGCTCTAATCAAACAACCTGTTTTTATTTAGATGGTAATTTAAATGATACTATTATTGGATCTTATAACTATCCTTCTGATGACAACTCAAATGGTAATATTTGGGATGATTTAGGAATAATATTGACAGAATGTATTGATATGTCTGAAAACAATAACAATGTAATTTTTAATTTAACTACACTTGGTGATATAGGTGAGTATATAGACCTTAATTTTAGTGGTGATTATGAAGATTACAATGGTGGTAGTCACACAATAACAGGAGTTATACATGTAATTAGAGATAACTAATTTACAATTATTAAACTCTTAACTATTACTTTATAAAACACAATACAATGAACATCAATTTAATACCAAAAATAAAACACACTAATTCGGGTAATTTCTTTTTATTAGCTGGTCCTTGCGCTATTGAAGGCGAAGAAATGGCTTTTACTATATGTGAGCAGATTCAAAAAATAACTGATAAATTGGAAATTCCTTTTATTTTTAAAGGAAGTTTTAAAAAAGCTAATCGCTCAAGATTAGATAGTTTTACAGGAATTGGTGATGAAAAAGCTCTTGAAATCCTTAAAAAAGTGGGTAATCATTTTAATGTGCCAACCGTTACTGATATTCATGAAGTTTCTGATGCTTATAAAGCTGCCGAGTATGTAGACGTATTGCAAATTCCTGCTTTTTTGGTAAGACAAACAGATTTGGTTGTTGCTGCTGCAAAAACAGGTAAAGTTGTCAATCTTAAAAAAGGACAGTTTATGAGTGCCGATGCTATGAAGCATGCTGTAAAAAAAGTTACCGATAGTGGTAATGATCAAGTTTGGGTAACTGATAGAGGAACTATGTTTGGCTATCAAGATATGATTGTTGATTTTAGAGGAATTCCAACCATGCAACAATATGCTCCTACAGTTTTAGATATAACACATTCTTTACAACAACCAAACCAAGTAAGTGGTGTTACTGGAGGAAAACCAGAGCTTATAGAAACTATTGCAAAAGCAGGTATTGCGGTTGGTGTAGATGGGATTTTCTTAGAAACCCATTTTGATCCAAGTTGTGCAAAATCTGATGGTGCTAATATGCTAAAATTAGATTATTTAGAAGATTTATTGACTAAACTGGTTGCTATTAGAAAAACTGTAAATCAGTTTTAAAGAATATTTACCTTAAAATTATAAAATTAGATCTACACACTTTTATTGTAAATTCTCCTTTAGGCATTGGATCACCAATAGTAATAACATCTTTAGTGGCAATATAACGATATGTTATTTTTGATGATAGATTATTGAAACACTTTTTCTCTCCTGGAGCAATAGTAATACTTCGAAAAAAACTAGCCATTCTACCAACATTACTAATCCTTACATTTAAACTTTGTCTTTGTTTATTAATAAAACAAAAGTCACCAACTTGTTTAGAAGAACAGTCTGGATTTGAGCTCTTATATAAATTAGCTTTATCTTCTCGTTTTTTTAAGTCAATTCCAACAAATTCTGCAATATCATAATCTAATGGAAGTTTTTTATATTCAGAACAAATTCTCTCACCTGTTTGAGTATTTATTGCAACTAAGTTTACACGGATAGTATTAGCAAATAAATGAACTTTCCCTGTAATATAAGCATCAGCTGCTATAATCATTCCAAATTGTTTTGCTGTTGATGGATCAATTAAACCTTCATCGTTTAATTTATGTTCTTCCATCATTTGTTCCAAATATGCTCTATCTATTAATTTAAAATTACTATTAAAATTGTTTAAATAATTAGTAAAATCTTCAGAAACAAGTGTGCTAAGTTCTGTTTTGTTTTTTTTACTATTGTAAAATGGGTAAACAGCTACGCTTAAATTATTTTTTACATTGATTTTAGCAGCCATTCTTTTAGCTACTTGTTCTAAATCTTTATCAAATGTTTGGGAATAAAGTGTTGAAGTAAAAAGGATGAATAATAATATTGATATTTTCATTATCTATAGTTTTAGTTTATTAATAGTGTTTTGTTTAGCAGCTTCTTTAGAAAAACCAGTTCCTTTTACTTGTTTGGTATCTTCAAGTTCAAGGGTATTTGTTTTTGTATTAATTATAGAATAGTTTAAAGTAAGTGTGCAAATTACACGATCTTTAGTCATGTTACTTTCTGTAAAGCTGTATTGAGAATTTCCTTTTAGTTGGTAATTACTATTAGATGAATTATTAATACTAAAATCATTTTTAAATTTTTGAAACAATTTTTTTTCTAAGGGTTTATCAATTCCATTTTCACTTTTTACCGTTATCCATAAGGTTTTATGATTGGTTACTTTCTTTTTTGAGGTTTGAGGAGTAGCATTTGGTTTTTTAATCTGCTTCTCTGGGATTTGTTTTATGGAATTTTTTATTTTAGGAATTGTTTGCTGTTTCGTATTAACTTCTTTTTCTAAAGGCTTGTTCTTCCATCCATGATCATAATATTGCGCTTTAATCAGTTTTATATCTTCACTGGTAGTATCAATTTTATTTTCTACCAAATAAGTGTTTAAAATAGGATAGGTTAAGGGTTTTACATTTTGAATGTTTGGATTATCAGTAAGTTCAATTCTGCCTTGTGGTGTAGTGTAATAATAGTAATTTTTATTAGCGTTAAAATTATTGATGGTTATTTGGTTGGTTTGCTTTTTATTATATTGATTAATACCTATACCAACAATAACTATACTCAAAATAGCTAGAATAAAAGGTAAAATATACGATGTCTTTTTTTTAGTATGCTTTACCTCAATTTTTAAATCATCTAAATTAGTTACTTCAACTTTAGTGATTTTTTCTTTGTTATTTGGATTATCTTCATTTTTAGCAAATTGATTTTTATAATATCCAGATTTAATAACAAAATCAGCATAATTTTCATACCCTAAATACACACACATTATATTTATAGTACGCTCACTTTCTTTTGTTGAGATTTTTTTACCTTCAATATACTTATCATATAAACGAATTAATGATTTTACACCAATTACAATTTTTTTATCATCAAGCACATCAATAATATGTCTAGCTTTAACTGTTTTATGTACACTATTAACTTTTTGTGATGCATCATCAAAAGCTAGTTGAACAATTTTTTTTATAATTTTTTCTTTTTCTTCCATTTTATTCATAAAAAAACATATTGTAATTGTGTGATTATCATCTTTTTACAACAAGGCAATGTAATGTCCGTGACATGACCATAGTATGACTTTCTAACACATTTAATTGTTTTTATGTTTGCGGTATAATACTACAAAACACCAAATAGTAAAAGGTGTACCTAGCATTATACAGAAGTAGCTACAATACTAATTAATGACTTGAGAAGCATTGTTTTTTGCGTAGCTACTTCACTTCTCAAAAATAAGCAAAGTATTGCTTAATGCCAAATATCTGATTGTATATCGGACAGGCACACTAGTATCCAATTTTTATTAACGTCTTAAAACAAAAAATTATGACAAATTTATTTTATGCACTTTTGTTTATCTTAAGTGGTGGTTTATTTAACAATGCAAACAATTATTCAAATTCAAAAGAACCACAATTTGAACAAACCCAAAAAATTAATAATTCATCAAAAACAGATTATAATGGTGACGATGATGATGATGATGAAAAAGAAAATCCTAATGAAGGTTAATTATTAAAAAACTAAAACGTTACTAATAAATTTAGTAACGTTTTGTATATTTACAATAAAAATTTATGCGTTATTTTAAATTTTTATTAATCTTTGTTTTTTCAGTTAATTCTTTTGCTCAAAAAAGTAATAATAATGGTTTATATTATTTTAAAAAGGCTTATAAATTTGATATTAATCAAAAAAAAGATAGTGCATTTTATTACTACTCAAAAGCTGAAAAACAATTTTACATAGAGGATAATTTATATAACCAAGCAAGAGTTATATTAAATATAGGTAACCTACAAAGTGAACAAAATGATTTAGTTGGAAGTGAAATAAATACAATAAAAGCTTTACTTATATTCAAAAAATTAAATAAGCCATTTAAAATATTTACTTGTTACAATAAACTTGGAATACTACTAAAAAATAAAGAACAATATCATAAAGCAAATGAATATTATAATAAAGCTTTGAAAGTTGCTGATAGTTTAAATAAAACTAAACTTCAATTAATAGCTACAAGCAATATTGCTATAAACTATAAACAACAAAAAGAATATCAAAAATCTATAGAAATGTTTTATAGAGTTTTAAAACATGATAGTATTAAAAATTATCCAATTAAAAAAGCTAGAGCTTTAAATTATATAGCTTATTGTAATTATAAATTAAAAAAAAAAGATAGTTTACTTCAACTATTTTTTGAAGCTAAGGAAATTTATAATACTAAAAATCATATACCAGGTGTTATATCAAATAATTTGTTTTTAGCAGAATATTATATTAGTGAAGATAAATTATCAGAAGCTAAAAAATATTTAAACGAATCTCTAAATATTGCTAAAAAAAACAAAAGAAATTCTAATATTTTATTAATCCTAAAATTATTATCAAAAGTAAATCCAATTAAGTCGGGTTATTACTTTAATGAGTATACTAATTTAAATGATAGTATTGATAAAGTACAATTATTACATAAAAATCAATTTGCAATAATTACATATGAAACCATAGAAAAAGAACAAAAAATTATCATTCAAAAAAACACAATTAAAACAAAAAATAAGCTACAAAAATTATTAATTGTTATTATAATTTTAAGTATTCTATCTGCTATAATGTTATTGTTTTATAATAAAAAATTACATATTAAAAATAATCAAATTAATAGTTTACAAATAGAAATTAGACATAGGTTAAAGAATAACTTGGCTATGGTTAGTAGTTTTATAAATAAAGCTAAGAAAAATACAAATAATATAAATGAAATAGAAAACTACAAAACTCTTAATGGTAGAATTAATAGTATGAAATCTATACAAGAACTTTTATATAAAAATTCAAATATAGACAGTATTAATCTAAACCAAATAATAACTAGCATTGCTAAATTAAGCGAAAACGGATTTAAAAGTAATAAACAAATATTAATAAAAACTCAAATTGAAAATATTAATATAAACTCAAAAAAAGCAGAAATAACAGGCTTAATAATTAATGAATTGATTACCAATGCTTACAAATATGCTTTTATTAATAAAAAAAATGGAATTATAAGTATTAAGGCTTTTATAAAAGATAAAAATATCTTATTTTTGATTGAGGATGACGGAATAGGTTTCCCTGAAGATCTAGATAATAAAAAATCAAGTTCTTTTGGAATAAAACTTATTAAAGGATTAACAAATCAACTTAATGGAAAAATAACATTCTCAAATAAAGAAAAAGGAACAAAAATATCACTAACAATCCCCTTATAATGAAAAAAATTAAAATACTAATTGTTGAAGATGAATTTATTTTATATGATGAAATAGCAGAGTTTTTAACTGAAAAAGAATTTATTGTTGCTGATTTCACTAAAAGTTATGATGAAGGTATAAACCAAATAAAAAATTTCAATCCAGATATTGTTTTATTAGACATAAATCTTAATGGAAATAAAGATGGTATTGATTTAGGTGAAATTCTTAATAACACTTTTAATATTCCTTTTATATATATTACTAGTTTTGATGATGAAGTTACATTAAAAAGAGCATTAAGAACTAAACCGAGTCATTTTATGACAAAAGGAAAGCCTAATTTAAATTTTAATCAATTATTAATAGATATAAAGTTAGTTATAAGTAAAGATAATAAAAATATTAATATAAATAAAACAGGTATTTTTGTTTTAAAAGATTACCTAAATGAAATGAAAAATTTACAAAATACTTCTGGTGACTTTTTATCAAAAGAACTTATAGAATTTAATGATATAAGTTATATTTCTAGAGAAGATTATTATAAAAATAAAGGTGACAAATATAAAACCAAAATAAAAACCAATTATTTTAGAATAATAACAGTTAATAATTATAGTTATTTTTATAACGATTCGCTTTCTAATATTATTAAAAAATTGCCTTATAATTTTGTAAGAATTTCAGAACATACCATTGTTAATCTTTCTGCAAAAAATTTAGATGGTAAAGTAACAAATTCTAAAATATCAATAAATGGAAAAGTCTTTAAAATAAGTAATTCTTATAAAAAAGAAGTTGAAAAACGTTTACAACGGTTATACGAATTTTAATCTCATTTAGAATCTTTCAATTTTCATTGAAATGTATTACATATTCATTATTACGTTAATTACGTAAAATAGAATTGTATTTTTAAGTTTTGCAACCAATATAAATTAAAAACAATTCTACATGAAAAAACAATTACTTTTATTACTAGTATTACTTAGTGTGAGTTTATTTGCACAAGTACCACAATCAGAAAAAGATGCATTAATTGCACTTTATAATGCTACAGATGGTTCAAATTGGAATAATAACACCAATTGGGACACTGCTCAACCGGTAGAAAATTGGTCTGGTGTAACCGTAGAAAATGGTCATGTTACTAAATTACAACTTTACAATAATAATTTAACAGGAACATTACCAATAGAATTACAAAATTTATCAGAATTGTATAAATTATCTATAAGTTATAATAATCTTAGTGGTACTATTCCAGATTTAACAGGTTTATCCAGTTTAACTCAATTTTATATTGGAATGAATTATTTTCAATTTGCAGATTTTGAAAATGAAGTGGCTAGTTACATTGCTAATGTATCTTCGTTTTGGTATAATAGAATGAAAAAAATTGATACAGAAATAAATTATGACATTATCATTGGTGATGATTACACTTTTACTATGAGTGCTGTATCTGGAACAGGAGTAACGTATCAATGGTATAAAAATGATGAAATTATTTCTGGAGAAACCAACTTAACCTATACCATAACAAATGCACAAATAACAGATGCAGCAAATTATACTTGTAAAGCATCAAGTTCACTAGTACCAGACTTGCAAATAGAAAGAAACACTATTCATATTTATGATACCATATTACCAGCAGATAAAAATGATTTGATGATGTTATATTATGCTACTGATGGTGCAAATTGGATAAATAATACAAATTGGAATACTTCGGTTCCTGTACACGATTGGTATGGTGTTGAGGTAGAGGGAAACAGAGTAAAATCTATTAATTTAAATAATAATAATTTAGTAGGTACTTTACCAACGCAAATAGGAGATTTGGATTATTTGCAAAGATTAAGTTTAGATGGTAATATAATATCGGGAACTATTCCAACAGAAATAGGAAATTTAACTAATTTAACAGGTTTGTTTTTAAACTATAATCAATTTTCAGGTAGTATTCCTTCAACAATAGGAAATTTAACAGCACTTACAGATTTAGAATTTTGGAATAATCAATTAACAGGTAGTATTCCTTCAACAATAGGAAATTTAATTAATTTAAAGGTTATAACTCTAGAACAAAATCAACTTAGTGGAAGTGTACCATCATCATTTGCTAATTTAACAGCAATGACGTCTTTTTGGTTAAATGACAATCAATTAACAGGTAATGTTGATGGTGTTTTTGATAATATGCCAGATTTATTTTATATTTCTATATCAAATAATCAAATAGAAGGAAATGTTAATTTATTTAATAATGTTAGTGCTTTACGAGGATGTTGGTTAAATAATAATCAATTAACAAGTATTGATGTAAGAAATGGAAATAATCAAAATATATCTAATTTTAATATTCAAAATAATCCTAACTTAACTTGTGTTTTTGTTGATGATACTACATGGAGCACAACAAATTGGATAAATGTAGATACTACTACACACTTTTTTGAAACACAACAAGAGTGTGATGATTTATTTACCTATGTTCCTGATAATAATTTTGAACAAGAGTTAATTAACTTAGGATATGATGATGTTTTGGATGATTATGTTTTAACTAGTAATATTAATACCATTTCAAATCTAAATCTTGATGGTAAAGGAATATCAGATATAACAGGAATTGAAGATTTTATTGGATTAACAGAGCTTAACTGTATGAATAATACTATTACATCAATAAATACAAACAATAATGTTAATTTAACATCTTTATTAATTTCTAGTAATTCTATAGGAAATATTGACCTTTCTCATAACCAATCTTTAGAAATTTTTTATTGTGGATACAATCAATTAACTTCACTTAATATAAGTGCTAATAGTAATCTACAACAATTAGGGTTTAGCGGAAATCAAATTAGTTCCATTAATTTTTCAAATAATCCAAGCTTACATTATTTAAATATGAGTAATAATCAACTTGCAATAATCGATTTAAGTAATTTAAATATATTATATTTTCTAAATATTAATGAAAATCAATTATCAAATATAGATGTATCAAATAACTTGAATTTAACAGCATTATTTTGTGATAGCAATATGATTTCTGCTATTGATATTTCTCAAAACCAACAGATTTATAGATTTAGTTGTGCTAATAATTTTTTAATAGATCTAAATGTTAATAATAATAATAATAATAATTTCACTTATTTTGATTCAACAAACAATCCAAATCTAACTTGTATCTATGTAGATGATGCTACTTGGAGTACAACAAATTGGACAAATGTAGACCCAGCTTCAACCTTTGTTGAAACTGAAGCAGATTGTACTGCATTAGCAACAACAGAATTAAATTTACAGAACAATTTAAGTGTTTATCCAAATCCTACAACAGGAATAATACAGATAGAAAATAACACAGATAATAATATTAATAAAATTGTAGTTACCAATACACTAGGACAAGAAGTAAACATATTTAAAAACAATATAAATAACATAGATATTAGTCATTTACCAAATGCAATATACTTTATTAATATTTTTACAAAAAATAATAATATGGTTACCTATAAGATAGTAAAGAAATAACAAAATAGTTGTTAGTTGGAAATTGCCTGTTATGAATTTTTTTCATGATGGGCATTTCTTTTTTCATTAAAAATTGATGTATTTTCATTTTTTTTAGATTTAAAAAATAAGTTTTTATACTTTTATTATGTTGGAAATAGACCGAAAGACTAACATTAAAATTTTGAAGTAGGTAATAACAATTAATTTATTTAATAATGAAAAAAGTAGTATTTATTTTAACTCTATTTATTGCATCTCAATCATTTGCACAATTAGTAACTTTTGAAGAATTTCAAAAATCAAAAAAACCTAAAAAAGTAAAACTTGATTCTTATCAAGCAGAAAATGGGCAAGTTTTTAAAATTGGTGATAAAATTACCATAGGACAACCATCTATGAAAAGCGATCAATATTTACATGTCGTGATGAATGATTTAGGAACTCTAAAACGAATAAGTATAAATAAAAAAGGATTTAAAACTGAAATTAAAAAATTTAGAATTTATGGGAAAAAACGTACAGGTTTTAATGTTGTAGCAGTTACTAAAAGTACTGATGGTTTCACAAATTATTGGATAGAAATAGAAGATGCTATAAATAGTGGGGAAATTGGAACTACTGGTTTAAATCGTGAACAAGCTATAGCAAAACTAAAAGAAACAAAAGATCTTTTAGATTTAGAAATGATTACTAAAGAAGAGTATGAAAAAATAAAAAAAGAGTTAACTCCTATTATTATGAAAAAGAAATAACAATTATATTAATATAGGAAGTGGGAAAATATGCTATGTTAACTTACCATTAAAAACTCTACTAAGTGTAAACTTAATAGAGTTTTTACTTTATAATACTATTCTAATGTTACTTTTACTGTATATGTACCACTAAAATTAGCTGCAACTGGTAAACTATTTTCAAAAATTGCAGGCTGCATTTTTGGTAATGTATTAATAACTCTTATCAATTCTTGTTTTACTTGATTTCGTTGTGTTCCAATTTTTATATTACTAATAACTCCTGTTTTTGTTACTCTAAACCTTATTCCAACTGTTTCTTTGTAAGCTTTTCCTTCCTTAAGATTATCAAAAATTACTTCTTCTTGGATATAGTTTAGTATCTTTCTAGATGTACATTTATGTACTTTAAAATCTAGCTCACCTTCACAACCTGGATAAACAGGAGCTCGTTCTGCTTCTTGAAACGATACACTAGAAGGAACATTTACCACAACAGGTTCTTCATCTTTTACAATTTTTATAGATTCATTTTTGAGTGGTTTATTTCCAATTTTAATATCAAATGATGAAGCATAAGTAACCGCAACTGTTTTATCATGATTTTTTCCTGGTTTAAAATTATTTAATGTATTCAAAATATTATTAATATCTTGTTCTATTGCATCATGTGGAGCATTGATTTTAATGTTTCCTATTTTACCTTTTTCATCAACAATAAAAGTATATTTAATAGTATGTTTACCATTTACTACATTTAAATTATTGTAAAGTTTTTTATTTATATTGTTATTTAAATATTGTTTAATTTTTTTATTAAAACAACGTTTTTGAGAACTGTTATTTTTAAACCTACAGTTTTTAAACGATGGTACAACCTCAACAAAATCAAAAGGTACACTTTCTACATTATTATCTTTATTAGTTATTAATTGATTTTTTAAAGATTTTAATTTAGTTATAACGTCAAAATCAGTTTCTAACACTTTATTATCACTTTTTAGGTTTTCTAGTTGTTGTAAAGTTACTTTGTAATTTTTAGCTAAATTTTTAATAAAAATGGAATCTCTATTACTTAAAGTGTCTAAATTATTAGTATTTAAATTATCAAATAATACTTGGTTGATTTTATTTGAATTATACTTACGGCTTAACTCTTTTAAATCTTTTATTTTTTGTTTAATAACTATATTACCTGGTTCTTTTTTAAGAATACTTTGATATGTTTCTAAGGCATTTTTATAGTTTTCATTAACAACTAGATCATTTGTTTTACTAACATCATTAGTTAAATTTAATTTAGTAGACTTTAATTTGTCTTGATTTACAAAAAACCAAGCTCCTGAGCCTAATAATCCTAACAATAGTAAAACTCCTAAAATTTTTAACACACCATTGTTTGATTTTTTTCTAACATTATTTGGTATGCTAGGATAAGGTAAAACATCATTCTGTAAAGCTTGTTTAAATTCATTACAATTTTGAAACCTACCTAATGGTAATTTACTTGTGGCTCTATCAACAATATCTTGAGCTTTAACGGATATTAAAGGATAAAAAGTCTTTAACCTAGGTAATGGCTGACGAACAATTTTATCGTAAATTTCATACTCTGTTGTGTTGTTTTGATCGTAAACAGGTTTTCCTGTAAGCATTTCATGATAGACAACTCCTAATGAATAAATATCGCTTCTAAAATCTATTTCGCCACTTGTAACTTGTTCTGGACTCATGTATAAAGGACTACCAATTCGTGAACCTGTTTTAGTTAAACTTAAAGAATCTCCTGCTAATTTTGCAATACCAAAATCCATTATTTTTATATTACGGTTTGGAGTAATCATAATATTAGCTGATTTTAAATCTCTATGAATAATTCCTTTACTATGAGCATAAGCAACTGCATCTAATATTTTACTCATATATAAATTAGCTTCTTTTTCTGGCATTAAACCTTTATTTTTGAACAAATAATCGTTTAATTCTTCTCCCTCAACAAATTCTAAAATAATAAAAAGACCATCATTATTATCAATAAAATCAATAACCTTTGTAATATTAGGATGGTCTAATATTGCTTGCATTTTTGCTTCTTTCAAAAACCTAGTACGAATAGTGTTGTTTGATATTAAATGTTTGTGAAGTACTTTTATAGCTACTTTAGTACCTATATTGACATGACTAGCAAGATAAACAGTACCCATACCGCCTTCACCTAATTTTTTGGTGATTTTATAACTACCTATTATTTTATTTATCATGTTTTTTACTTTTTTTAGTTGAAAAAATAGTGTCTTTTTCTTTAAAGTCTTTTATACTTTTTTTTTTGGTTTTATCTATTTTTAATTTTATTGAATCATTATTTATGATTTTGTTACCCTCTGATTTAATTGAACTTTTATTAATAAATAAAACCCATAAAAGCACACCTAATGTTAAAACAATCAAAAATGAAATAACTACTTTTTTAAATGAAAATGAACTTCTATTTATTTCTGTTTTGTTTTCAATTGTTTTACTTAAATCCTTTTTAGGATAAATTGTTTTATCAATAAATATTGATTTTTTATGGTTGCTTTCTATGATTTTAATAGATTGAACAGTAATATTATCTTTTCCTCCATTTGCTAGTGCTTTTTCTATTAATTTTTTTGTTTTTAGTTCTATAGTTGACTCTGTAGAGAGCACATCTTTAATATTATCATCAGAAATCATATCTGTTAATCCATCACTACATGATAATAAGATATCTTCTTTTTTAAGTAACATTGGTTGAAATGATATATTTGGTTCAACTTTAGCGTGAACACCAAGTGCTTTTAAAATTCTGTTTTTATCTTTATGTGTTTTTGCTGCTTCTATTGTAATAGTTCCTTGATCTACTAATTGATTTACAAATGAATGATCTTTAGTTAATTGGAATAAATTGTTATCAGAATATAAATAAATTCTACTATCTCCAACATGAGCATAATGAAATTCATCATCTTTTAAAATAATAACACATACAGTTGTTCCCATACCTTTATAATCTGGAAAAGCTTGAGCTGTTGCATAAATTTGTTCATTTGCAAATTCTAAACTTTTATACAATGCTATTTGAATATTATCATATTTTTCTTTAGTGAAATATGCAACAATACTATCAACTGCTAGCGATGATGCTTTTTTACCTTCGGCGGCTCCACCCATACCATCACAAACAATAAATAAATGTCCATTTATTGTTTTTACAGCTTTACAGCTATCTTCATTTTTTTCTCTAACATTTCCTACATGAGAGACTTCTGAAAAATTATATTTTAGTTGCATATGTTTTAAAGTATAAAAGTAAATTGTGTATTTCCTAATTTAATAATGTTACCATGATTTAACCTTTCTATATCAACTTGTATGTTATTTATAAATGTCCCTGTTGAGCTTTTTAAATCTTTAATAAAATATCCTTCATTAAAATATATTTTTGCATGTTCTCTGGAAACTAATTTGTCAGAAATAATTATATGGTTTGTTGGAGCTCTACCAATAAAAATTATAGAATTTTTTATTATATAAGAAGTTTCTTTTCCTTCAACTTTATATTGAATAACGGGTAATGCTCCAAATGTTTTCATTTTTTTAAATACTTTTAATTCATCTTTTATTAAATCTTCATTATGATTTTTAACTTCTTCTTCTGTTTTAAATTTATTAATTATACTTTCTTGTTTATTTAAATTACTTAATATGTGATTGTTTTTTTCTTGCTCTTGCTTTATTTTTTTATCTAAAAAAAGTAATTTTTCTTTATTTTTTAAATTCTGATTTTCAATTACTTTTTTTATTATTAAACTTGAAAATAATAAGATTATTAATCCTATGCCGTAATAAAACCATTTTAAAATATTCTTTGTTTTTACTTTATAAATAAATTGTTTTTTATTTATATTTATAGTTGAATTATGAATATTTCCATCTTTATTATAAATAGATTTATAATTAATAAGATATTCATTTCCTAAACGGTTGTTTAAATTATTTAAACTTTTAGTTGTGAAATTTGTTGCTTCTACAACCAAATTGGTAATTAATTCTAAACCGTAAGTTTCAATAACTAAATCTGTTAATTTATGATGCTCAAAACCTTGTTTTCTTAATTGTAAAGAATAAATAGGAATATTATTCTTTATAGCGAAGGCTTTAGAACTTTCGCTTGATGTATGACTAGACCATTTATTATTATAAGCTGTAGAAAGTAATAATATAGATTTAACACCTTCTTTTTTTTGTAAAATATTTATACCTTCATAAACTGCATGATATAAATCTGAGCTTTTATTGTTACTATAAATATCATTTTTAGGTTTAATATTTTCAATTGCTTGTAACAATTTAGTTTTATTATTTGTAAAATTATTTAGTAATAAAAAAACACTTTGGTTTCCATTTTTTCTAACTCTATCAAAAACACCTATATTTATTTTATGATTAACATTAATTTTTTTTATACTATTATTTAAAACTGCTTTATAAAACGATAATCTATCTTTATGTTTTAAGTTTTCAACTAAAATTAAAACATATTGTTCTTTACTTTTAGAGTTTTCTAACTTTTCTAAGTTAAATTGTAAAATACTATCATTCTCACTAATTATAAAATTATTTTTATGAAGTGTTTTAGGATCTCTTTGCTTTATTTTTAATTCTATTAAAGGGTAATCTTTTACTTTTGAAATATTTTTAACTTTTATTTCTTGAGCATTAGAAAAAAAACTAAACAGCAAAAAGCTTAACAAAAAAGATAATGAAATTCTCATAAATTATTAAATTTATTTACTATAAAAAAGTTTAGTTATCTAAATAACTATATAGAGGATCTAAATAAAAAAACAGTATCTCCAAGCGCAATATTAGCATTGTCATTAAATACAATTGATTTGTCTGGTTCTAAGTCTTTTTGGTTTAATTTAGTGCCATTGGTAGATAAATTATCTTTAATATAAAAAGTGTTGTTTCTAAAAAGAATAATTGCATGTTGAGATGAAACAGAACCATCAGTATTTAAAATAATATCATTTGTAGTTGCAGTTCCTATTGTATTTCTCCCTTCATATACTCGATAATCTCTTCCTAAACTATCTATTGTGTAAGATACTAACCAACCAACCAATTTACGTCTTTGTCTTAATACACTTATTTCCTTTCCACTAGCTGTAGTTTCTGTCTCTTCAGTTTTAATATAAGTTTTAGATAAATCAATTTTAGGTTGTTCTTCATTTATAGATTGAACTGATTGTGATGGTTCTATTTGTGTTTTATCAAAACTGTTAGTAATTGCCATTGTATTTCCAAAACCTTCATTTTCTATTACAGTTTTATCTAAATTACCAGTTGTGAATGTTTGATTTGGAGATGGACAGTGTGGACAAAACTCTAAGCTTTCCTGATAAAAATGTCCGTTATTACATTGTTTAAATCCTTGCATAGTTTTTAGATTTTATTGTGCCGTTGCTTTTAAATTTCTCATTGTCTCTATTGCTTTATCTTTATTGTAGTCTCTTATTATACTAGGTAATCTAAATATGTCTATCAAAAACCATATAATAAATCCGCCACCTGTTAACCAAAAAACGAATTGTAATCCCCATTTTTTTATATATCCATAATGCATTCCTAAAATAAAAAACATAAATAAATATGCTATTCCTAATGATTTTATGTTTCTTTTATATTCTTCAATATATTCTTCTTGCTTAATTGCAGGCATTTTTGCTAATTCGTTCCTAACCATTGACGGTAATTTGTTGGCAATGCTATTAGAAATATATAAATTATTTTGTTTTGTTGGTTTATCTTTAACTAGTGCTTGACTAACTTCACTAGAATGATTAATTTGTTGTCTTTGTTGAGGTAATTGGATGTAATGTTGTAGAGAAAAATTAAAATTTTTCCCAAGTGTTATGATGCTGTTAAAATCTATAATAGTTCTATTTGTGATTTTTTTACCATTAACATAAGTTCCATTTACAGAAATTAAATCTTCAATATAAAAATTAGTACCATCAAAAGTAATTCTACAATGATTACTACTAACTCTTTTTGAAGGATCATTTATATTTATAGCAATTTCACCTTGTGAAACATTAGGGTTTCTACCTACTAAATACGTTTTTACAGACATAGCACATTAAAATTATGTTAATTTTGTATAAAAATATTATTTACTTAATTAAGTAAACTATAAAATTGAATGCGTAGTGTATTGTAGTGAGAATGTGATGATTTTTAATGAAAATTAAAAAAGTATCCTTTACTTTATAACTTTAAAGTTTTCATAATCATTTTAGACTCTGTTTCATCAACCAATTCCCAATCTAAAATTTGAGCCATATTATATATTTTTCTAAGCTCTTCAATCAATCTACTTTTTGATTGTTCTTTAAGTGTAGAAGCATCAATAGATTCTTTAATTTTAGCAATACTTTTTTGAGTTATTTTATTTAATTCTTCTTTGGAAAATTGATTAAAAGTGCTTTGTTCTAAATCAAAATAAGAAATTTGGGGTGAAATAAGTATTTCTTCTTTAGGTATTGATTTTATAATAATTTTTTTATTTATTGTATCTGTTTCTATTTCCATTTTAGATAAATCATAAGAAACTTGAACCTTTGCATTTACTGATAAAATTATTTTCTTATCAAAACTTATTGTTTCAAAAAAATATTTATCCGCATCTTGATAATTATACATCTCAGAAAAAGTAGATTCTGTAACTACTAATTTACTAACATTTTTAATTTCGGTTAATAAAATATTTGCTTGTTCTGATTTATATTTTAATTGTTGGTTATTAAAATATAAATAAGCTACAATAGCTCCTAAAATAAAAATAAGGAAATATCCAAAAAGTTTTTTCATAATTAAATTAATTGATTACTCAACAAATATAAGTTTTAAACAATTAAAATTTCATTACTTTTTAATAAATCCAAACTACTAAATCTCAATAATAATTGAGCAACTGCCAAAGTGTCTTTTTCACAATAAGTAACAATACGTTTTAAGTTTTTTTCTTGATAATAAACTTCGGCCACTTGACTACCGTTAATATCATCTTTTGGAGTAGGAATATCTAAAATATTAGTCAATAAACTTAGTGATGTATAATGTTTGTAATCTCCAAACTTCCATAAATCTAAAGTGTCAATATGTGCAATCTCCCAAGGTTTTTTACCAAATAAATTAAGTTTGTCTGGTAATTTTATACGATTGATAATCATTCTTCTAGCAATAAATGGAAAATCAAACTCTTTTCCATTATGAGCACATAATAAATGTGATGGTTTAGAAAAATGATCTTCTAATAAATCTTTAAAATCAAGTAATAATTTTTTCTCATCGTCTCCAAAAAAAGATTTTATTCTAAATGTTCGTTCTTTTTTAAATGAAGAGAAAAAACCTACTGAAATACAGATTATTTTACCAAACTCAGCCCAAATTCCAGCACGTTGATAAAATTCTGTTGGTGTATAATCTTCTTTACGTTGATATTGTGTTTTCTTTGCAAATAGTTCTTGCATATCTTTAGATAGACCTGAAAAATTTTCAAATTCGGGTACTGTTTCAATATCTAAAAATAATATATTTTGAGGTTGAATTTTTTCTAGCATTTTAATTTCTGTTAAGACTTGCTAAAAATACAAATTAGTTTTTAAGTAAAACTCTTACTAATGCTGTTTTATGTTTATTACCAATACTGATAGAATATTGATGTTTCCCTTTTGGGATATCAAAAAATATTTTATCTAAAGTGCCCGGTATTTTGTCTTTATTGTCTTTATAATTCATTTCTTTTGAACGATTACACGAAAGTTTATAGGTTGTAACTATCTTTCCAAAATCTTTTAAGATTATTTTATAATCATTATTCGAAATCATATCATAGGTAAACTCTCCTCTTAAAAATATTTTTCCTTTGGTTTTTTGTTTTGTAGTTACCTTAAAAGAAAAATTATTTTTAGGCGAAACTCTAAAATATTTTCTTGTTTTATTTCCTTTTTTGGTGATTAAATCAATTCTATCCGATTTTTTTAATAAGACTTCATTCCATTTTTTAACAAATACAAATCGTGCGTCAACTTTATCTATCGATGAAAATACTATTTTTGTGCTTTCTTTAATGTCGATACTTTGTTTGTGATAAATAGAAGGTTTACGTTTATTTGATAATGACTTATACGTAGCTTGTTTTGCATTTACAGCATTAGTCACTTTTACTTTTGTTGCAGTTACTTTTCCTATTTTATAATGGTAACTGTAATTTTTTGTGTCTTTTTTACTTAACCGTTTTCTAGTATAAACGTATAGCTTTCCTGCTTCTTTTACATGAATTATTTTTGGGATTTTAGAATTTAATTTGTAATAATTAGCCGTTTTACCTGTAAGGATTTTAACACGTTTATAAGGCTTAAGTGGTTTTATTGATTTTCCTTTTTTATTAGGCTTTATGTATACATCAACTAAACTATTGGTGAAAAGATGTATGGATTTGGCATTTTTAGGCACTTCAATCACCTTTTTAAATAATTTTGAAGTTCTATAATGAATCACTTTACTTGTAAAGGCACTTTTCTTATCAATAATTGATTTATTACTGGCATAAGTAGCTGTTTCTCCTGTATTAAAAGAATAGGTTATACTATATCCTTTAGAGGAAGTTGTTAGGAGTTCTCTTGTATAAATAACTATTTTTTTTAATCCTTCTACAGGAAAATCTAAGCTTTTATTAAGATGGTAATAATTTTTTTTCTTTCCGTAAAGTATGGCTACAGGGTTTTTTTTAGTTATTGGCTTAATAACATGTCTTTTTTGAGAAAAAACGCTCAAACTCATCAATAAAATGATTGTAATAGAAATTATTTTTTTCATGATTTCTGAATTTTATATCTGAATTTCATCAGAAATTATATTATCACCAAGTTGGTTATTTTTTTTATCAATATATACAAATATTCCAATAGCAATAAATAATAATATAGTAGCAAGTGATACAATTACTAAGTTGTATTTATAAGCAAAGTACAATTTACCTTTACCTATTTCAGGTAAAGGAACTGGGTTTATTGGTAATCCATATTTTTTTAGTAGGTTTTCAATATTTACTAATTGAATTACAGAAATATCACGTTTTACCATTTCATACATTACTCCCATTTTTTTTGGGAACTGTTTTAATTTTAAATTTTTATGAAAACCTGCTAATATTGCATTCTTATTATCTTTTCCTCCAAGACTAGCAATTCCACCTCCAATATTTATAAATAATTTAATAGGTTTTTCTGTAGGTTTTTCATCAAACAGTCTTAAACGTTCTATTATATTTTCTTCTAAATTTCCTTTATTTAAAAGTGTAAGCTTGTTTCTAGTAATAGCTTCTTTTATTAAATTGCGACCTTTATTACTTAAACTCATTCCTATATCTTGATTACCTCCAATTGAAGCATCTTGATAAGTAAACTTTAATAAGTTTGCTTTTTGTAATGATGTAATCATATCCAAAATAGTAAATTCTGGATTATTTGCTCCCCAAGAAGATGAAGTCGTTGAAGCAATTACTAATGGTTTAGCACCTATTTCTTCAATAGCAATTAATGTTGCTATATCTACTGCTGGATACGATCCTGTCATACAAACTGCTACTTGATCTCCTACACTTACATCTGCATCTTTAAGTAATTGAACTACCAATGCGGCTATATTAGGATTTGTAGTTGATAATTTTATAGGTAATGAACCGCTACCAGTTGTTATTTGTGAATATTTTTGACCTATTAATCCTGTTTCATTTGGATCGTTTAAATTATCAACAAATACTACATTTTTGTATTGTACTTCTTTTAAATGATGTAAAGCTTCTTTAGTTTGCTTTGCTGCTTTTACTTTTAAATCATAATAATCTTCTTTCACAAAAGACATTGTATTTTCTACAACTAAATAACTTAGTATAGAAAGTATAGCTAATATGCTAATAACAATATTGGAGTTGATGTGTAGTTTTTTCATTTATTAAATTATTTAATATAATTCAGGAAAAGCATCTCCTCCAAAACTTAAAATTACAATTAACCGAACGATAATCGATGTAATACTCAACATCGCAATCGTCTTTATATAACCTTGTTTTACAGACCAATGCGCTAATAAACCAGGTACAATCCAACCAACAGCACTAAATTCTAAGGTAGTATCTTGACTGTTAAAAATTAAATAATGATGTGAAATAATAGATAATATCGTTCCGATTAATATAGCAACCACCAATTGTCTTCTTCCGAAAATAAAAATAAATTTACCGATGAATTTAATTAACAAAAAAGTTAAAAAACTAATTAATAACGTACCTATCAATCTATCAGGATTACTTAATTGCAAGGCAATATATCCAGGTATTACAATTCCACCTGCGGCAATCCCTAAAACCTCCACAAAGATAAGACTGAATACAATCCCTAAAGTAACTGCTAATTCTACCATAATTTAATTGTTTTGTATTTGATTTTTTCTAAATAATTGAGATACCTCTGCTCCCATTGCACCCATATTTCCAATACCAACAATGACAGCATTTTCATCCACAACTTCACCCAATCCATTATATATATTTTTTGGCGTATCCCAAGGTTTATTGATTAATTTCTTTTTTGGAATACCTAGTGAAATAGCTTTATCTTCGATCACATCGGTTGTTTCGCCAATAAGGACCACTAAATCATAAGCTAAAGTTGAAGCTAATGTGATTAACTGAATTGCTCTACTTTGTCTATCGTGTCTTATAGTTAATAGAAAAACCATTTGTTCCTCTTTAACAGTACTGCGAATAGTTTTCCAAATCATCGATGAAGATTCGGGGTCGTTAGCAGCAAAAGCATTGTAAAAATTGATTTTTTTATCATTAATTAAAACCGTATTTTTAACTAAAACACCTTCATCTGGTATCATTTTTTTCATGCC
>Ga0256844_10000126_pt1 | contig 30906 bp, 28 predicted proteins | sample MusselsmetaG_FD_189100 | JGI IMG/M metagenome (GOLD analysis project Ga0256844, IMG submission 189100) | Mussel associated microbial communities from hydrothermal vent at the East Pacific Rise, Pacific Ocean - Mussels | ecosystem: Host-associated > Mollusca > Shell > Unclassified ... | reverse complement strand
GATCATTTATGGCATGAAAGTTCAACTATTTTTGCTAACTATTTGGTTTTTCTTTGTATTTCGTGGGGATTCCTCAGGGTCGGAGTCAAATAGCATTAATACCGAGTTTAAATGAGTATTCGGTAGAACAGGCCATTTGACTCCGACCCCCTGAGCGGCGGTCGATAACGTCCCATAAAAAGAAATTCCTATGCTTAAGATTTGCAGAAAAAAAGAATAAAAAAGTGCTTTTTCCGGTCTATTAGTTCTAAGTGCTTTAAAAAAAAGAGAATAGTCACTATATATTAAAAAATAACATCGGAAACAAGCTATGACTGGTGTATTATAAAGTTACTGAACTGTTTGGTCGATAAACAGTCCATATTATTAAGTTTAAAAATTAAACTCAGCTGTAAATCTGACTGAAATTATACCCAGTATTAATTATTTTATTAAAGAAGCGATATATGTCCAAACGTTTAAGTTCACCATTAAAACAATTATTTTATACCTCGGCATTACTGCGGCTGGGCTCTGTCACGGGCATAATGCTGGGGCTGATACTGTTCAGCCTGCCATTATCTGCCATTGCCAGGGTGTATAATTCTGCTGAGTATGTTCATCCGGTAATGCCAGCAAAAGAACATGCCAAACTTAGCTTCATCATTGCCAAACAATTGCAGTATCAGCATTATCGACAAATGGTATTAGATGACGAGCTATCCTCAAAGGTCTTTGATGCATTTTTAAAAGCACTGGATCCCAATCGTACTTTTTTCCTCGCCGCTGACATTAAAAAGCTGGAAAAATTTCGCTTTTTAATTGATAACAATTTTCGTCGAGGTGAGCTTAGTAATGCCTTTAACACTTTTAATTTATATCAGAAACGTCATGCTGAGCGACTCGCTTATACCCTGAACTTGCTTGAAAACGAATTTGACAAGCTTGATTTTGATAGTAATGAAGTGCTGCTAATCAAGCGTGAGAAGTTACCCTGGCCTAGCAACCAGGCTGAACAGAACAAATTAACTCGTCAACAGTTAATTAATGTCATTATCAGTTTCAGACTTGCTGGAAAGACGGATAAAGAAATCAAAAAACTATTGATTAAACGTTATAAAAACCAGATTAACCGTATAAAACAAACCAATAATGAAGATGCTTTTCGCGTTTATATAAATGCCCTGGCAGAATCTTATGATCCACATACCCAATACTTCTCGCCCAGAGTTTCAGAAAACTTTGATATTCAAATGAGTTTATCCTTAGAAGGCATTGGCGCAATGCTGCAGGCTGAAGATGGCTATACCAAAGTAAAACGTCTGGTACCTGCAGGACCCGCTGAAAAAGCAGGGCAGCTGAAGGCCGGTGATCGTATTGTCGGTGTCGGCCAGGGTACCAAGGGTGAAATCGTTGACGTGATTGGCTGGCGTCTGGATGATGTTGTACAACTTATCCGAGGCAAGAAAGGCACTCTGGTACGTCTGGAACTTTTACCGCAAAAAGCTAAAGATGAGCACAAAACAAAAACAATTCAGATAGTACGTAATACCGTCAAACTTGAAGAACAGGCAGCCAAAAAAGAAATTATTGAAATTACTGCAAATGGCAAGAAACAGAAAATAGGCGTAATTGATATTCCAGCATTTTATATTGATTTCAAAGCCGCACAAGCAGGCGACCCTAATTATAAAAGTACCACACGCGATGTAAAGAAACTGATCAGTGAACTAAAAAAAGACCATATAGAGGGTCTTATCATTGATTTGCGCAATGATGGGGGTGGTTCTCTGCAGGAAGTCAATACTCTGGTCGGTCTATTTATTAAATCGGGGCCAACCGTACAGGTAAAAGCATCGGATGGGCGCATAGCCCAGCTAAAAGATGAAAGTGATGAAGTACTCTATCAGGGTCCCTTAGCAGTATTAGTCAATCGTCTCAGTGCTTCTGCCTCAGAAATTTTTGCCGGCGCTATTCAGGATTATCATCGCGGTATTATTATTGGCAATCAAACCTTCGGTAAAGGTACCGTACAAGCCTTACAGCAATTAGAACGCGGCCAGATAAAGCTTACTCATGCTAAATTTTATCGAGTTTCCGGTGACAGCACACAAAACCTGGGTGTTATTCCTGATCTGATATTTCCTGCCCTGTATGATAAGGATGATATTGGTGAAAGTTCCTTGCCCGAGGCTTTGCCCTGGGATCAAGTAGACAGTGTGGCTCACCATAAATTTCCGGCACTTAACTCACTACTCCCTATACTCAAAAGCCAGCATGAAAAAAGAGTAGTTAACGATCCTGACTTCCGTTATATTCAGGAAACCGTCACCCGTATTGATAAGAAGAAAAAGCAAAAAACTTTATCTCTTAATTATAACATCAGACAAAAAGAGTATCAGGAATCTCGTCTGGAACAATTATCAATAGAAAATAAACGTCGCATAGCCAAGGGAGAAAAACCCTTTAAAAATATAAAAGAACTGGACAAGGAAGATGACATCCTGGGCTTGAATGATGACCATGATGATAAAGAAAAGGATGAAGAAGAGAAAAAAGATAGTGATAGCTATACCTTTTTACTGGAATCCGCTCATATTTTACTCGATTATATTCATCTAAAACGTGAGAATTTAGTACGCAAATAGCATTAAAGAAATCGGAGAGTTAAGACTATACAAGTAACACTCTGATTTTATCTTTATAATACAGATAATTACATTTAATACTTTATAAATACATCAATAAATTTAATCAACATCTTGAATTTTAGTCTTTTTTATAATTTATTGATATTTTTTAGCCTTTTTCCTTGCTCAAAAACAAAACCTCTTCCATAGTTAGCAATGCGACTAATCAATTCTAATAGTGACAGGACTATTATTTAGCCGCTGGTGTTTTATTTTTATATTCAGGAGGAAAATAAGATGTACCATTACACGAAACTTGATTTGTTTTGCAACGATGTAAAACAATACGCCGATGCTGATGGTTATGTACCCGAGGCAGAGGATATTTTTCAAGATTTTTCATATCCACAAGAACAGTTCAAGGATCTCAATAACTGGACACAACACATTCAGCGCTCCATCCATGCCACTCGCTCGGCTCAACAAAAACTACATGCCTGGAATAATAAAATATAGTGCTTATACTTTAACTGGCCTCTTTTTAGCGTTTATACCCTATTACAATAAGTGCTGATTTTCTAAAGCATAGAATACAGTAAACGCAAAACAGGCCATGATTTAATATTGCTCAAGTACTGCTAGAAATTCTGCAGCATATTTTTCCAGTTTAGTGGCACCCACACCATTAATCTGACTGAATTCATGAATACTGCTAGGGTGGTATTCAAGCATTTCCATCAATGTGGCATCATGAAAAATAATATAAGCTGGCACTCCCTGCTCCTGAGCGAGTTCATTGCGTTTGTTGCGCAATGCTTCCCAAATAATTTTTTCTTGAGAATCACCACTAAAATGACTCATTGTATCAGCCGATTTACTACGCCTGCCGGCTTTGACTCGGGTTACATCTTTTCTAAAATGCAGAGCCTGTTCACCACGTAGTACAGGACGGCTTTTTTCAGTCAATTTCAACGATCCATAACCATCCATATCAACCTCAACCAGACCTCGGGCAATTAACTGACGAAACACCGAACGCCATTGCACGTCAGACAACTCTGTACCAATAGCAAAAGTAGAGAGTTGCTCATGTCGAAACTGTTCAATGCGGCTTGTTTTTTTTCCTCTTAAAACATCAATTAAATAATTGACACCAAAACGTTGTCCGCTACGAAACACACAGGAAAGTGCCTTTTGCGCTTCTGTAGTACCATCCCAGGTTTCCACCGGTTCAATGCAATTGTCACAATGATCACAATTTTGCAGATGCTGCTCACCAAAATAAGCCAGTAAGCTAATACGACGACAGGTGGTAATTTCACAAAAGCCCAGCATGGCTTCCAGTTTACGTTGTTCCAGCTGCTTAATCTGCTCCATTGCTTCAGAATTAGACAGCATTTGCCGCAGCATAATAACATCCTGTAAGCCATAAACCATCCAGGCATCTGCGGGTAAACCATCCCGGCCGGCACGTCCGGTTTCCTGATAGTAGGCTTCCAGACTTTTTGGCAGGTCAAGATGCGCCACATAGCGCACGTCAGGTTTATCAATTCCCATACCAAATGCAACAGTAGCGACAATCACTACTGCTTCCTCATGAATAAACTGCTCCTGATGCTGCTGTCTTATTTCTGCAGACAATCCGGCATGATAAGCCAGGGCTTTAATACCCTCATTCTGTAACCAAAGGCTGGTTTCATCTACTTTTTTACGACTTAAGCAATAGACAATACCGGCATCATCAGGATGTTTGTTGTGGATAAAATTTAATAATTGTTTACGAGCATTATTTTTTTGTTGTACCTGATAATAAATATTAGGACGGTCAAAACTACTAATAAATAATTGTGCTTTAAGCAGGTCAAGCCGCTGAGCAATTTCTTTACGGGTTGTTTCATCAGCGGTGGCCGTAAGGGCAATACGGGGTACATCAGGAAATTGCTCGTGAAGTATGGACAGCTGCATATATTCTGGACGAAAATCATGCCCCCATTGAGACACGCAATGAGCTTCATCAATAGCAAACAAAGCAATACTGATCTTATGCAATAAGCGCAAAGTACGTTCCTGACATAAGCGTTCAGGAGCAATATAGAGCAGATCCAGTTCACCCTCTTTGAGTTGTGCTTCAACTTCCTGTACCTGAGCAAAAGATAAACTGGAATTGAGAAAGGCAACAGCAACACCCTGCAAGCGCAGAGCAGAAACCTGATCATGCATCAGGGCAATCAGTGGTGAAATAATAATACCGGTTCCTGAGCGCACCAGTGATGGGATTTGATAGCAAAGCGATTTCCCGCCACCGGTAGGCATGAGTACCAGCGCGTCCTGCCCACTGACCAGTTGCTCAATAATGGCCTGCTGTTCTCCACGAAAGCGATGATAACCAAACACTTCATTAAGAATAGCTAATGGTGAAGTGCTTTGAGAAGGAGGCATCTTTATCCTTGACAATGATAGGCTGAACAATTGCAGATAAAATAACAGCCCATTAATTCAACCATACTTTAGTTACAGTTGAATTGATGGCTACAGCATTAAAAGCTTATTTTAACTGCTCATGTAATAGATTAAGGATTCGATAAGATGTTTTTGAAATATCCGGCTGACCATTAGAATCCAGAATAATAATCACCGTATCATCACCTCGAGCAAGTAGTTTGATTTGATACTGACTTTGATCCACGGCCACATCATCTTTCCAGAACTTCATCTTGGAGAAGAAACCTTTGTTTCCATCTTCTGCCAGAGGATCAACGTACTGAACATAATATAAACCTTTTTCACGATCACGATCTTCCACCACAAAGCTAATACGATCCAGAGCAACACCGGTACGACGCCATGCGCGAGGGAAGGTCTCTTTAACCACCAGACGGGAATTACCCTGAGCCGTGCGTGAAATAATTGCACGTTCCACCTTTTTGTTTTTAGAACGTGCCAGTAAGGCCTTCGCCTTTTGCTCCTCAACGCCCATATAAACCATCATACGACCCAGCATTTCCGCCTCAAGCTCAGGATCACGGGCACGAGGCTTCCAGATAGTTCTTTCTGTTGTTTCATTTTCAATAACCTCTTCCATACCATAATGGGTTAGATAAAGGTCAATTTTATCAGGCTGTTCACTCTTCTCAATGCGCACTCGATATTTATCTCGGGTCGCTGCCGAATAAAAAGAGGCCAGCACAGAGCTTAAAGCACTACGAATAATGTCTTGTGGAATATCCGCACGATTTTCCGACCATTCTGTTTCAAGAATACCTGTGGCAGGATTTTCACGCTTGATCAGCATGCCTGAATTTAGCCAGAACTCACGCATTTTTTCCCACACTTGTGCTTTATTACCCGTGATCACCAAATGACGAACATCTGCTCCCTCACGCACAAGCTCAATATTATTCTGCTTGGGAAGTACTTTATCCACTACAACTCGATTATTTTGACGCTCACTGGCATAATCTTTATAGCTGGCACTGCCACCGGTATTAATGTCCGGTACGACCATCATTTCATCATAGGTTGCAGTTGTCAGATCCGGTGGAATTTCCAGTGGCTCGACATCACGACTTTGATGTTCATAATCCACTTTCCGACCGGCAAAGGTATCATCTATATCGGGCATAGAATCACAGGCCGCCAGAGTGGATGCGATGCTGATTGCTAAAGCCAGTCGAGGTAATTGACCGAGGGCCTTTTTATCATGGGCGACGTTATTGTTTTTTACTGCGCTTTGTTTCATTGCACACCTTATATTTTTACTTGACTTATTATCACTGACAAGCTTATGAAGCTTGCTTTATAGCAGCTCGCAGCACATCATGATACTGACTATCCAGGGGGGTTAGCGGTAAACGAATTCCTTCAGGAATCAGCCCCATTTCATATAGAGCCCATTTTACTGGAATAGGATTGGACTCAACAAAAAGCTTATGGTGTAAGGCGAGTAAACGCTCATTAATTGCTGCTGCAGTATTACGATCACCGGCTAAAGCAGCAACACACATTTCATGCATGGCCTTGGGTGCAATATTTGCCGTAACTGAAATATCACCCTTGGCACCTAATAAAATTAATTCCATTGCAGTGGCATCGTCACCCGAATAGACATCCAGTTGATCGCCACATTCGGTTATAATTTGCTGACCACGTGAAATATCACCGGTAGCATCTTTAATACCAATAATATTAGCAATACCCGCCAGGCGTAAAACTGTCTCCGGTAACATATCAACAGCAGTCCTACCCGGTACATTATAAAGTATCTGTGGAATAGCAACAGCTTCAGCAATGCTTTTAAAATGCTGATACAGACCTTCCTGAGTCGGCTTATTATAATAAGGGGTTACCAGCAAACAGGCATCTGCACCAGCAGACATGGCACATTGAGTTAATTCAATCGCCTCAATAGTAGAATTGGCCCCTGTGCCGGCAATTACTGGGATACGATTATTAGCAATATCAACAACCTGTTTGATCGTTTGGCAATGTTCCTTTTTATTAAGGGTGGCTGATTCACCTGTTGTACCCATAGCTACAATAGCGTCTGTACCATTTTCTATATGATACTCAACCAGTTTTGCCAAAGAAACTTCATCGACACTACCATCTGCGTGCATAGGAGTCACTAAAGCAACCATACTGCCACTAAACATTATCATCTCCACATATTATTATCACTGTAGTCCTTATTATCTTTAGCCTTAAAAAAGCCTGATAGCAACGACTATTGTTAAATTCAAACTCAACTATTATCCTTGATTCTTATGCAGAAAACCACTGTAATTAAGCACTGTAAAAATTTATTTTTACTTGTATGCACTGTTGTCATCAGAAAATGGTATACCCAGCCAGAGAAAAACCATAACCATTACACAAATTTCTGTGATTATAAATAAGCATAATCTCAAACCGCTGGCCACAAATTAAGAAAAGCCAAAAAAGAGCTTTATTTATTGTCTCATGTGGACAATAATTTAAGTAATTAATTCATTTTATATAACATATTCTGGTGTTCAATTTCATGGATAACATGCAAAATCAACTAGTTATATCGGCAATTGGCAGTGATCGGCCAGGTATTGTCAATCAATTGTCACAACTCATTGTGCACAATAAGGGCAATATAGACGATAGTCGTATGACTGTATTAGGCGGTGAATTTGCCATTATATTATTAATTTCCGCCCAGGCTGATGAACTAGAGGCTATTGAGCAGTTATTACAAGAACATGCAGAACAACTTGAGTTACGTATTATCAGCAAAACTACCCGTTATAGCAGCGCTAATACACAGACATTAAATAATAAAAAAAGGCCCTATGTTGTTGAAGTTTTAGCCATGGATAATCCTGGTATTGTTTATCAATTAACTAATTTTTTTTCTGATCGGGAGATCAATATTCAGAGCTTAGAGACTGATCGTTATCCTGCACCACACACTGGCACAGCAATGTTTGCTATTGAAATGGTCATTGCCATTCCCTCTACTATCATTATCAATGAGCTTAGGGATGACTTTCTTGATCTATGTGATGATATGAATCTTGATGCTTCAATTGAAGCTTCCCGTTTCTAACAAACTATCGATATAGCAGCACTATTTAGAGGATACTAATGAGCACTATCAAACCAGGTAAGCAAATTCCTGACTTCTCAGCACCCGCTACCAGCAATATTCATTTTAAACTCAGTGATTATCTGGGTAACCCGCTATTACTCTATTTTTATCCTCGAGACAACACACCTGGCTGTACCCAGGAAGGTAAGGATTTTCGCGATCAGTTCTCCAGTTTTGCACAAAAAAACATTAAAATATTTGGCATTTCCAGAGATAGTGTCAAAGTACATGAAAATTTTAAAAAAAAATATGAATTTCCTTTCGATCTGATTGCAGACAAAGAAGAAGTTATCTGTAATTTATTTGATATCATAAAAGAAAAAAAACTTTATGGTAAAGTGTATATGGGTATTGAACGCAGTACCTTCTTAATTAATAGCAAAGGAATTTTGATAAAAGAATGGCGTAAAGTAAAAGTTAAGGAACATATCAGCCAGGTACTTGATGCAATCGCAACTGATTTAGACTAAACAGGATATTAAAATGCCGGAAAATGAGCAAGGCAAAGAAGAAAAACGTTTATTTGTACTGGATACCAATGTGCTTATCCACGATCCCAGTGCCCTGTTTCGTTTTTCTGAACATGATATATTTCTACCAATGGTGGTGCTTGAAGAGTTAGATAATAACAAAAAAGGCCATTCAGAAGTCGCACGCAATGCTCGTCAGGCCAGTCGTTTTCTGGATGACCTGACTTCCAGTTCAACGCCTGAAGAAATTAAAAATGGCCTGGACCTTAACCAGCGCATCGGTTTTGATGAAGATAATGAAGAAGTTCTACTGGCCAGTGGCAAGCTATTATTACAAACCAGTCATATTTCCACAGAAATACCCATAGCCTTACCCGGTCAAAAAAATGATAATGATATTTTAGGTATCACTGTTGCATTACAGGCTGATGCGCAATTACCTGAAGTCACTTTAATCAGTAAAGATATTAATTTACGAATAAAGGCATCTGCTATTGGTATTCGCGTTGAAGATTACAATAATGACCAGGTGCTTGAAGATGTTAACTTACTTTATAGCGGGGTACTTAAACTCAATGAAAATTTTTGGGATGCACATAATAAAGAAGTAGAAAGCTGGACTGAAGAGGGACATACCTATCATAAAATTAGCGGTGATGAGGTTAAAAAATGGCTACCTAATCAGATCATTTCCATTGGGGAAGACTCCACTTTCGAGGCCATTGTTAAAGAAAATACAGAACATGGGGCTATTGTTGAACAAATTCAGCAATACTATTCAGACAAACAGAATGTCTGGGGTATTACCGCCAGAAATCAGGAACAAAATTATGCCTTAAATTTATTAATGGATCCCGACATTGATTTTGTCTCTCTTGTTGGTCAGGCCGGTACCGGAAAAACATTATTAGCATTAGCCGCCGGACTCTCACAAGTGATGGATGATAAAATTTATCAGGAGATCATTATGACCCGCGCGACTATCTCTGTTGGTGAAGATATTGGCTTTCTGCCTGGCACAGAAGAAGAAAAAATGGCTCCATGGATGGGCGCATTAATGGATAACCTGGAAGTACTCACTCATAATGAGGATGCTGGCGAATGGGGTAAGCAGGCTACAAATGATTTATTAGCAACCCGAATTAAAATTCGTTCACTTAATTTTATGCGCGGCAGAACCTTTTTAAAGCGTTATATTATCATTGATGAGGCACAGAATCTGACATCAAAGCAAATGAAAACTCTGATTACCCGCGCAGGACCTGGTACTAAAATTATTTGTCTGGGTAATATTGCCCAAATTGATACTCCCTATCTAACAGAAACCACTTCAGGCCTGACCTATGTGGTTGACCGCTTTCGCAAATGGGAGTATAGCGGGCATATTACTTTAAGACGGGGTGAACGCTCAAGATTGGCTGATTTTGCTGCAGATATTTTATAATATAAGCGGATAAGAAAGAGGCACTTGCAAAATCACCAGTTACATTTTATTTAAGTGACTTTGTAAGTACCTCAAAATATCCTTCTTAATTATTACTTATAGTTAATGACTTTAAACACAACTCGTCTGTTTTCTTTAGACCCTGGATTGGCACTATTCGCTAATTCATCTTCACCCTTGCCCACCACAACCAGACGATCTTGTGGCACATTATACTGGCTTAAATAATTTTTAACCTGGCCTGCCCGTTTTTGAGATAACCACAAATTATAGTAATCATTACCGGTGGCATCCGTGTGACCTTCAATAATAAAGTAACAACTGGATAATTGACTGCTATTCATTGCACGGGCAATATTTTTAATTAAGGTAGTATCAGTAACATTTGTTGAGTTAGGTGCAAAATTAATGTTAACCGCAACGGATTGTTTACTGGCTAAGCAGGCATTAGCACTATTATTCGCCGCCACTTGCTGATCAAAGGACTGCTTTTCCTGTTGCATTTGTTTTACCGGTTCAGGTTTAGGCTGTGGCTTGGGTGTGCTTTTTTTCAGGCTAATACCACGGTACTTCATAGTGTTCTGTGTCTGTGGTTCAGGAGTATTCGCCATAGAAGAAGATGCTCCACCACCCATAAATGCATTAATAAATTCATCTGCTGAAGGGTCTTGACCCTGTAGAGAAACACCACTGGCCATTGCACTCAGACTGCATGCAGAGATAACACACGCACTTAACATACCCGTTAGAAGTTTTGACTTAAACACTTTTTTAGTTTCCTGATTTTTAATAAACATGACTTTCTCCATTTAAAATATTTTAAAAGTAAACTCTACCCTGGGAGAGCATACTATTTCAAGCTGCTCCCCAAAGGTTAAAATCAACTTTATAATTATTGTATATTAATAGAACCGGTATTCGCTGTACTATTTATGCCTGATGCTTGAGTATTGGTCAATGTATTTTTAGATTTATTAACAATAATTGACTTATTAACTCTTGAATTTTTCATATTAATAGAACCGGTATTTGCCGTACTACCAATGCCTGAAGCCTGGGTATTGGTCAACGTATTTTTAGATTTATTAACAATAATTGACTTATTAACACCTGAGTTTTTCATATTAATAGAGCCAGTATTTGCCGTACTACCAATGCCTGAAGCCTGGGTATTGGTCAACGTATTTTTAGATTTATTAACAATAATTGACTTATTAACACCTGAGTTTTGCATATTAATTGAACCGGTATTGGCCGTACTGCCAATGCCAGAAGCCTGGGTATTGGTCAAAGTATTTTTTGACTTGTTAACCAGTATTGACTTATTAACACCTGAATTTTTCATATTAATAGAGCCAGTATTTGCTGTACTACCGATACCCGATGCCTGAGTATTAGTCAGAGTATTTTTAGATTTATTGACCATGATTGATTTGTTCACACCTGAATTTTTCAGATTAATAGAACCGGTATTTGCTGTACTACCGATACCTGAAGCCTGAGTATTGGTCAGAGTATTTTTAGATTTGTTAACCATGATTGATTTGTTCACACCTGAATTTTTCAGATTGATAGAGCCGGTATTGGCCGTACTACCAATGCCAGAAGCCTGAGTATTGGTCAGAGTATTTTTAGACTTGTTAACCAGTATTGACTTATTAACACCTGAATTTTTCATGTTAATAGAACCGGTATTTGCTGTACTACCGATACCCGATGCCTGAGTATTGGTCAGTGTATTTTTAGACTTGTTAACCAGTATTGATTTATTAACAGAACTAGCAGCCATAGCAGTAGTTGAAAGGCTGGCGATAATGGCAAGTACGATTAATTTTTTCATGAGATAATTTCCTTTTCATTTATATGATAGTGAGTCTTATGTGTTACAAGTAATAAATAATTGCTTGCTTGTATGGTTAATACTATACGCCAAAAAAGACTAACATCAATGGTAATTTTCCCACAAATAGACGGTAATATTACCATTATTAATGGTCCTGCTAATTCGTTTGCGATTTATCAGAAAACAATTCTTCCAAAGTTAAATTAATAGCTATAAGCTGTTGATCTCTCAATATTTTCATCCGATATATAGTACCCGGTTCAGCCTTAAATAAATCAATCATTTTATTCACTCCCGGTAGTTCATTATTATCCTGTCCATTAAGGGAAACAATGATATCGCCAATTTTAAGGCCGGCTTTTTGTGCCGGTGTTTGTTCAGCAATATAAAAGATTTCCGGCAGGCTATTCTGTGAGATACCGATAATCATGCCACTATGATCCTGTGGGAATTTATGGTTAAAATTATCACCCTTTTCAATAATAATCTGCTGTTGAGTATAATCCAGATAAAGTACGAAGTGCCGGAGTAAGCTATTGCCTAATAGCCCATCCATTTCACCATCAGAATTAGTACCATTACTTTTTATCAAAGGGAAATTATAGAGTTCGTGCTCAACCTTATAATCAGCAATTTTCAGTGATTTCGCCATAATCTGAAGTTCTTCAAAAACACCACTAATATCGGAACTAATGCGTTTAACTCCCGGTTCATTTAATAAACCATGTCGCTGAGCAAAATGATAATTCAACGATACATTATAAGAACCTAAGTCCAGGCCAAAGTGCCCCTTATAGCGTTCATTAATAGTCATAGGCAGCATAAATAATTTATTTTGCAGTGGTGCATCAATTTTAGTTCCAGCGCCCTGGTAGGTAAAGTTTTCAGGATCATAGAAAGACACTAATCGTTTAGCAAAATCAACTTTAGTGATAAAACGGGAAAGAAAATCATAACCCAGAATACCTATAGCTTCAGGTTCATAAAAATTTTCTGCCAGGCCCTTATACGATAAAACAATTTGCTTATTAATATCTAAGGCCGGCTGATTTTTATTGTTTTTAATGAGGTAATTATTCAGTTTGGCAAAGCTAAAGGACACCAGGCTACTGGTTGCATTACCCGAAAGTTTGCCATACATGGGTAATTCAAGTTGCTCGGCATACCGGTGGTCAATAACTGACATGTCAGCACCACTATCAAGTACCCAATAGTGTGTTTTATCATTTATAGTAACCGGCAGATAAATACTGTTTTCGATAAATAAAAAAGGGATATTAATTGCCTGAGAGTTTTGGCGAAAAATAAAGTCTTTAACATCTTTACTGGGAATAGAGAATTTACCCATATCCACGGGCACATTAACTTTTAAGGTATTGGTTTGTGTGATTATTTTTTTCCCCATCGGAGCAATATCAATTTCCTCATGAAAAGCGTAGATCATATTATCCTGCTTTCGAAAATCACTATAATAGCTGGATATCTCCAGATAGGGCTGCTTAACAATTTGTTTCACTAATAATGATGTTTTCTGACTAAAATAACTAAAATAGATATCATCATTAACACTATTATTCAGCTCAACAATATCACACATTTCACCTCTGATATATTCACTGCCGACGTAACGTAAGGTGAAATATGAACTGTCTTTATTAATATGTTCAAAATGAATAAGCAATTCTCTTAATTTTCTTCGTTTTAGGGTTTGTGGATCTTTAAAAATCAGTTTTTTATGATTTAAGTCCACCGACCACATTTGCTTACCATCATCGCCTTCAAATTGAGAGAAGGCCGGGTAATATTCTTCCTGATAATAGCGCATATCATTATCAATATAACGAAACTTACCGTGCATTTTGGCATATTGAATCGTGCCCTCAGAGATACTGGTTTTTTCTTGCTTAAGTTTTTCCAGGCCGCCAATAGTCTGATAATATTGTTCAAAAAGGACATAAGGATCGGGCTTAAGCAATATCGGTTCAGTGATGGACTGTGCAAATATAAGATGGCCAAAGAAAAGAAATAAAGCGATGCTACTATACAAGCAAATATGTTTGGCTAAATTTATCAAGTTCATGTCATCCCTAATACGCTAAAAGTCTAACCAGTGTCCATCCGTTGATTCTCTCTCGGGAAGGCGGCTAGTGTGATAAGTTTCTAAGCAATTAATTTTACAGCCCGTTAATGCCAACCTTTTGAACCTGGCTTATTTAGCCTTATTCTGCATTCCCAAAGGGAGAAGGAATTCAAGAACAAAAAGCCTTCTTAATGGATTGACACCAGCTAGATGCAAATACAAAATTTTTCTTAAGCAAGGTACTATGCTCCGATATATAAGGAGCCTTTATATAATAGCTGAGATTATTGGGTAGGTTTACCCGGTATCAGTGACGAAGATGACATGGGTTTTAACGGTGTTAGTCCTGTTTTTTCTTTAGCTGACTGACATTTTATACGATTACCAAAAAATTCACAGCGCTTACCATCTGAACGTTTTATTGAATTGCCAAAAATTTGCCAGCTATAACCATTGCTATCTTTTAGGGCATTACCAAATCGTCGGTAGGTAGTCCCATCAGTCCCAATATACATATTGTTACCAAATTTACTAATTGACTTACCACCAGTGGTATTAATAGTAGTACCTGTAGGTATTCCTGCGGCCCAAGAATGAGCAGAAAAACCAAGCCATATCGCCCATAGTAAAAATCTATTGTGCATACTTACTGTGCCTCTACGCTGCCCATACCACTAATATTTTTGTGAATGCTCTGTGGATTGCCTGAATACAACACATCGCCCATACCAGTGATTGAAACATTAAGTTGATTGCTGACATTGACTCTCGCATTACCCATGCCATCAATATTAATTCGTGCATTATCTGCTTTGAGTTGTGCTAACCTCACATCACCTGAACCCGTCACAGATACATCTAATTGCCTGACATGTCCTCGGGCATAAATATCCCCCTGACCATGTAATATAATCGCCAATTTTTCCTGCTTTATCCGTTCAAAGTAGATATCACCGCTAGCCAATTGCTCTATAACATTTAGCTGTGTAGTTTTTATTTCAATAGACAGTTTATTTTTGCTTGAATAAGCCTTTCGGGCAGTAAGGGTCAATTGCTGATGTTTAATATCACTGCTTAGCAGAGCAATAATATTATCATCTCCGGTAATGGTTAAAGAATTTTCCGGGGAAATAATAATTTTAATCTCTGCTGGTATCTTGACAATTAACCTGTTAAACGCCGCTAACGTACGCTTTTCACTGCGTATTTTATTATTGCCAACAACGCTTGCTGAAGAGGATGAGGTGGATGAATTATTAATAATGACATTGCCTTCCATCACCTGACCATCAATAACAATAGAACCGACATTACCACCATTATTGTTATTCATAAAGTTAATCGCAAAACAATTTACCTGGATTGCACTAAACACAATAAAAACAAAAAGTATAATAAATTTCATCATTGTCAGCATCCTCTATCGGAAATTTATAGTTAAAAGTGATGATAATATAAGTAAAGCTCCTGAGTAATAAAAAACCAGCACAAATAATTTTAAAGCATTTTTATATTCTTCAATATAATTCATGCCATTTTTCTGCTGTGGACAAGTTATATATTAAAAATCCTGTTTTAATATATAACTATCCTGTTTTTGATCCTGAACATAAATACCACCATTATCCTCAGACGATGCACCGATAGCACTATTGCTATTACCATAAATATAAGTGCTTTTACCACGCTTGTCATATAGATAGCCAGAAACATCACCATTTCTGTCCTCAGTGATTTCACCATGTACATAAGTCACACCCGTACCGCGACGATTATATTTATATCCCTCAACCAGAGTCTCTTTTTGCTTTTGTTTAACATAAACTTTTTGCCCCAAAAGCTGACTCGACGCTGGCTCCGCCTGCTCCTTTTTCACCTTTTCAATATTAAGCGTAGGTGCCCCCGTCAACATATTAGCTTTACTCTCCTGGGTAATTTTTACCGCACCATTGCTTGGTTTTTTCTGCGAAGGCACCAGCTGCATTGACTGATGGGTCTGCTGCAGAGTGGATTCTGCTTGCTCAGGTTTAACCGAAGTACCTTCTAATATATTCCCCTGTTCACTATCAATAACTACCTTAGCCAGCTGAAATGATTCAAATTTCACCACTTCATTTAGGCTATTATCTGCATAGATATTTACAGCGACTGTCAGAGCAATAATAAGCTTAAGAGAATGAGAATAGGCTTTCACAATAGTTACCTTTTAACCCAACGAGTGACTTTACCCTGCTCGTTAAAGAAGACCACCTGAGTCTGGTACTCCCATGATTCAGTCCCGGTATCATATTTTCTAGTACCAGGACAGTCACCACAAGGTTTACCCCAGGCGGCTTTTACCTGATCTTTAGTCATATCATAATTAATCATACCTTCACTAATCAGTCTTTTATCCTGCTCACTCCATTGAGCATTTTTGGCAAAAGCCTCTTCATAGCGTGCTGGATTTGACTCACAGGCCACATTCAGCATAATAAAAGCAAGTAACAAGACATAAACTATATTTTTATAGTTAAATACATTCATAACAAACCTCAACAATTAGAGTTCGCAATAGTCACCGAGTAGGGATAAGACGTACCTGTTCGGTGCCCAGTGCATATTTTATTTAATGGTAATATCAACCCCGGCAGTAATCACACTGGTTCTTATTTTTGACTTATTCAGTTTAGCCGATTTAGAGTATTGCACTTCACCCGAGGTAATAGGCACACTACTGCCTATAGCTCTGATTTTGTCTACGCCTCTGGGTTCACCAATACTGAGGGTAAATTCTTTATTGCCTGGAGGCGGTACCTGATAGGTTTTTCCTGGTCTACAATAATTATCACTTTGAAATGCATTGGGGAACAAGGTGGCCACACTGCCATCAGAACTCACCACAACCAGACGCACATACATGGCTTTATCCACAGTGAAGCTGACGAGCATTTCTTCACCGATATTAAACTTGGTTTTATTCGTCACTAAATCAATTTTACCGGTAAATTTCTTTTGCACAGGTGCTTTTACTACCTTTGGCTTCGACTGCATCTTAACCGCCACTTTATGTTCCGCCTTAATCGGTCCTGATTCAATAACCCGTTGTAAAGCCTGTGAAAGTTGGCGGCTCTTATATTTGGTTTGACGATTAATCGGGACATTAATATAAGACGTTAAAAATATTTGAGCATTATTACTGTCAGCCTCGAGATTATGTTTAGCAATCAATTTATCTTTAGCTGCAATAGTCGCTTCATCCATGCTGCCAGTCACCTGTAACTGATAACCATTAAGTGCCAGAAATTTCTGCATAATGGCAATTTTCAATGATTCGGGTAACGTATAGAAATCATCCAGTAAACGACGCTGGACATTCAAATCTGGTTTAGATCCGGGTAATAAGCGCCAGTAGGGTAGATTACGGTACTTACCAATCAGCTGTACCATACTTAATTGTACTAATAAACGTACTGCTGCATGACGACCCTGGACTTTTTTTACAGAACCCTGAGCACCAAAAGATGAACTTAAAATGGAAAACCCAATGGAGTCCTTCTTAATCGCCTTATGCAATTTCATGGTATTGATTGCCTGCATCTGTGGAATACCAGCAAATGTTTGAAAATCAATAATATTAAAGTCTAAAGTCACACGAGCCAGAGAACCCTTATTTTGATCCTCAAATTCCAGACCCAATGCCTTGCCACCAATAGTTCCACTGAGACCTAAGTCTGTGGAATGTCCCTTAGTTTCCAGGCCACGGTCAAACTCAGTAATACCACCATCAATAATAATGTCAGGGATAATTTTATTTTCAAATTGGGTGTAGCCGGTATTCATGGAATTGGCCATAAAATCCGGATTGTAGGGAATAAACATCACATTGCCACCGAAGGCATTCAGGGTACTTTTTACCATCGCAGTAATATCCCGCGGGATTTCACCCTGGGTCGGAGTCGATGTACCGGTATTATCCATAATATTATTGGCCATAATGCGTAATGGCACATCTGAATAAATCTCGGTCATAATCCCCATATCAATAATAGCCTGCTCAAAAATAGTCGCCTTAGCCTCTGGTGCTGTTTTGGGTAAGGCCACATTCACATTATGCGGATTACTCTCACATGCCGTGAGTGCAATAGCAAAAACAATCATTAATAGACTGCGATGTTTAATAAAATTCATTTTAATACCCTGATATTGATAATAATTTATAGTTTTTATAGTAATTTCAAGTACTCACTACTGTGCACATACTGTTGTTGAACCTTTATTATTGGACAGGTTAACAATCGTTGCCCCTTTCAAATTTGTGCCGGCACCAAATGTCTGATTACCAGTACCACCACATGCAGTATTAACAATCACCTTTCCACCAGCCGGTTGTTTTTTACCTGATTTTGCTGATTCCGCAGCAGCCTTGGCTCTGCGTTTAATATATTGGATATTAACATCCAGATCCAAATCATCTTTATTCAACTCATCAGCTGTTATACCATCATCCAGATCACCAGCACTTAAATTCATGCTCAAAGTAAGAATAAAAAAGAAAAGAAAAGAAATAGACTTTATCATAACAATCATCCAATACGCGTTATAAGTTCAGAAACAATAGCCAAAAACCTCAGTATTAAAACACTTGAGGCCTTTAGCTATTACGGGCTGATTACTCAGCTATTGCATATTAATAGAACCGGTGTTAGCAGTGCTACCGATACCCGATGCCTGAGTATTAGTCAGAGTATTTTTGGATTTGTTAACAATGATTGACTTATTAACACCTGAATTCTTCATATTAATGGAACCAGTGTTAGCCGTACTACCAATGCCCGATGCCTGAGTATTAGTCAGAGTATTTTTGGATTTGTTAACAATGATTGACTTATTAACACCTGAATTCTTCATATTAATGGAACCAGTGTTAGCCGTACTACCAATGCCCGATGCCTGAGTATTAGTCAGAGTATTTTTGGATTTGTTAACCATGATTGACTTATTAACACCTGAATTCTTCATATTAATGGAACCAGTGTTAGCCGTACTACCAATGCCCGATGCCTGAGTATTAGTCAAAGTGTTTTTAGACTTATTAACCATAATTGACTTGTTAACACCTGAATTCTTCAGATTAATGGAACCGGTATTAGCCGTACTGCCAATGCCCGATGCCTGAGTATTAGTCAAAGTATTTTTAGACTTATTAACCATGATTGACTTGTTAACACCTGAATTCTTCAGGTTAATAGAACCGGTGTTAGCCGTACTGCCAATTCCAGATGCCTGGGTATTAGTCAGAGTGTTTTTTGACTTATTAACCATGATTGACTTGTTAACACCTGAATTCTTCATATTTATGGAGCCGGTGTTAGCCGTACTGCCAATTCCAGATGCCTGAGTGTTCGTCAGAGTATTTTTGGATTTGTTAACCAGTATTGATTTGTTAACAGAGCTTCCAGCCATAACAGTAGTTGAAAAGCTGGCGATAATAGCAAGTGCGATTAATTTTTTCATGATTTAATTTCCTTTTTATTTATAATAATATTTAGATTTTGTGTTACAAGCTGTAAATGATTGCTTGCTTGCATGGTTCTACTATAGGTTAACTCCTGATAAATCTAAAGGTAATATTACCGCTAAAAAATGGTAATATTACCATTCAAGAAATAGAGCAACTTTATACCGTCCCTAAAACGTACACTGATACATAGCAACACTACTTATAATACTACACCCGGATAAAGAATTTATCACTGAAAATAGTATCAATTAAGGGCTTTATATGGCCAAAGTAAAGTAAATCTTACAGAGAATAGGGAATACCAATTAAGAGTTATAATGAATTAGAATTTTTCAGGAAGTGGTTTTTGTATATAGATCAATTTGTCTTTACTGGTGATATAATCACCCTTTGATAATTCACGTAAAATACGCGCCACCATTTCTCTGGAAGAGCCAATACGATTGGCAATATCCTTTTGTGTCATCTTGGTAGATACTCGTTTAATACCCATCATGTCAATAGAGTTGTCATTTAAAAGCTTTCTAAAACGGCCATAGACATCAGTTAATGCCAGCATTCGTACATTCTCAGTATTTTTCCGGATAATAGACACCAAATTTTTAATCAACACCGGATAGATATTAGGGTGCTGGTGAATAATTTCTTTAAAATCAATACTCTTGATGGTGATAATAGTACATTTGCCTAAGGTAATCGCAGAGGCTGTCCTTTTTTCTTCATCAAGCAGGGCTAATTCACCAAAATAATCCCCCTCTTTTAACAAATCCAGAACAAATTCTTTACCATCAAGATCACTCAAAAAAATCTGAACTTCACCGGACAACAATAAAAACAGAGTATCCGTAATGTCACCTTCACTAATTAACAAGTGGTTTTTAGCAACCGTCTGAATGTTGGCCACTTTTGAAATCACCTGAAAATCATGTTCGGTTAAACCTGAAAATATAGAAATATCGGATAGTTCCTGCACAATTTTAACCTAATTATTAATCACTATTTCATACCTGCATATAGTATGGTACATAATTCAACATAAGTAAAAAGATGATTAGTGCGTAATTCTGACTAATTCAATCGCAATTTCTCCCAGGGGTGCATCCATAGACATACGTAGAGGCGCTTTATTTATATCGGTACTTAACCAAACATAAAAATAACGGTCTTTTTTTTCATCACTATGTATTCTATATTTTATGGCACTACGTTGTTTACCATGAATCATCAGTAATTCATGGTTCAGCTGTTGAACCTGATAGACACGAATATCATCGGCAACAGCCACAGCTTTAACAAAATTTTTCTGTACTGAAAAATCAATGCTGCGCAAACTATAAATTAATGACAGCGGATCAAGTATCTGTTGATAGTTCAGTTTATCACCCACTTTTTTATGTATTAGATAGCTTTGTTTATTGTCTGTCAGAGGATAATGATTAAGAAAATCGGGCAAGGCGTAGGCATCATCTTTTTCCCATACAAATTTTCGCTTCAGGCCGAGAAAACCTGAGCTGAGTACTATTTTCTTTCTTTTTTTAAATAATTGACTTTCTCTAGTGGCCCAGTCTAACCAGAGAAATTTATGACTCTGGTTATCCCCGTTATCAATTTCTTCCACTAAAACCGTTCGCTGAAAATTGCTATCAAGAGTGGTTTTATAATGATAACGTACCGGCTGAAACAATTCTGCTTTAGCATATTGCTGCGTACTGAGATAAAGCTCAAACTGATAGGCACTGTGTTTATCCGGGGTCTGTTCATTATCCCGGAAGGTCATTTTAACATCGGCCAGATCAGCCCAGATCATCGAGGTCAGCAAGCCTCTATAACTCAGGGTATAATGGAGAGTTTCGCCCGTTGAAAAAGAAAAAGAGGGTACTTTCGCTGTGCTGGCAGACAATATACCCGCACCACTTAGTAACAAAAGCAGCAATAATAAAAACTTAACAGCGGGCATCTACCTGCTCATCAGGTATTGATGGCCACGCAGTGATAACTGAACTCACCAGCGTACCCAGCGGTATTGCAAAAAATATTCCCCAAAAACCCCATAAACCACCAAAGAATAAAATAGCAACAATAATAGCGACCGGATGCAGGTTAACAACTTCAGAAAACAATAATGGCACGATAACATTGCCATCAAGCGCCTGAATAATACCATAGGCAAGCATTAACCAGGCAAAATCAGCTGTCCAGCCCCATTGAAAAAAAGCAATCAAAGCCACGGGAATAGTAACCACGGTAGCACCTATATAGGGAACGACCACTGATAAGCCTACTAATATTGAAATTAACAAGGAGTATTTTAAACCTAAAAAAGAAAAGGTGATAAAGCAGGCAACTGAAACAATAGTAATTTCCCAGAATTTTCCACGTACATAGTTACCAATCTGCTGATCCATTTCACGCCACACCTGTGTCGATAACTGAGTATCCTTAGGAAAAAAACGCATAAACCAGCCGAGAATTTTATCCTTATCCTTTAAAAAGAAAAACACCAGTAACGGAGCCAGAATAAGATAGATCATAATCGTAATACTGCTTTGAATAGAACTTAAAGAAAAAGTCAGTACATGTTTGCCCATCTGAGACACCTGAGACTGAATCAAAGCAAATATTTCCAGCACCGCATCCTGGGAAATAAAGCTATAGTGATTGGGTAGTTGCAGGATAAGTTGCCGTCCCTGTTCAATATATCTGGGTGTATCTCTGATTAAATCAGTGATCTGTTCCCATAAAAGCGGGGTAATAACAAAGAGAGTTAACATTAACGCGGTCAGAAAGCCAACAAAGACAATAATCACCGAACGTTGCCGCCGTTTAACCCAGTAATTAGATATGACTACCAGACCTTCCAGTAAATAAGCAATCACTATCGAGGCAAAAACAGGTGCCAGGGTATCATTAAACAAAATGACAATAGAAAATGCCAGCAACAGAAAGACCACTAAAAAAATCACCTGGGGATCAGAAAAATGTCTCTGAAACCAACGATTAAAAATATCTAGCATAAAGACTTATCTTCCCGGTAAATTTAATGTTCAATATTATATTCTATCGTTATTCTTGGCTGAGTGACAGAATTGTTCATAGCGTCTGGCAAACAGCTCCTGCAATTCGTCGATAACACTGACTGCATCACGCCCCTGAAGAATATGTGCCGACATCAGTGCAGCGGTTTCATCCAGCATGGAGTTTTTTTTCAGCATAGGATACGTTTCTGATAAACGCTTAATTGCAGCCACCACCCGTTCATTTTCAGGCCGTGGGATAGCTTGGGGCTCTGCAATAATAAAGGGCTGCTCTTCCCGTTGAGCCTTACTAAGCAGAAATTCTGCAAAAGCAAGCACATTGTTTTGCTCTGCGTTGCCCAGTTCAGCAAGCACATTGATAATTTTTTTTTCAGTTTTATTCATTGCTCTATACTACGAAAATTCGACTACATTCCTGCTCTTAAGCGAGCCATTGTATCATCTTTTGCCTGTTTCCAAATAGAATCATCTAAAATAGAGCATACTGCTTCTTTAATACCGCCTTCATCCCATAATATCCGCTGTTTAAGGTATTTTATGAAACTGCACCCACGACCAGAGTACGATAACAGGCAATCACTTCATGTGCCCTTTCAGCCCGCTATTCAGCTGCAAATATCGAGGGCGAGGGATTCAATAAAAAATGATAAGTAAAAGAGTAATAGTATTACAATTGAGACTAAAGCACGTGAGGCTGGTAATTTAGACATGAAATAGCTTACTTTCCAATATTAATAGCGATAGATTTGCGCAAATCATTATGCATGACTATTATAAGGAAATAAATGAGCGGTGTGAAAACTGTTGATATTATGTAGAAGAAATAAGGCTGATGAAAGCACCAGCCTTACTTTCAGATAGTGGCGATAATCGTTTTAAAAGCCCATATCATTCGTTTGTGTCGCACTTGAATGCGCGCCAGCTGCCTGACTTAATGCCTTTTTAATGGCATCAGGTGAAGACATAATTCCCATAAAACTATGATCACCTGCCATAGATAAATCAGGGAAACTAATGGCAATGCGGAATTTAGCACTCAAGGCATAAACCTTACCATCCTCATTCACGAGTAGTTCATAGGGCAGATGAGCAGTTGAACGAATCTCCTGAAAATCGACTTCTTTCATGATAGTGCGGTCATTACTCATATCTGCTGTCATCGCAACACCAATAACGCTTTGTTGTTTCCCTGGAAGATCTACCTGGAAAACTTTAGAAACACCGCCCTTCTTAGCCGCCAGACCTGATAGAACTTTTTTCATTGCCTTGTCATAACTACCATGATCCGCTAATAAATCCGGCTCATCAAAATAAGGCATGCCAAACATATAGTGGTAACCCTTTAAGTCATCTTTTGATAAGCCCTTTTCAGAGCCATAAGATTTTTGCGCACCCAGTGCACCTTTTAAGGCCTGAGCAACATCATCCAGGCTTCCCGCCAATTGATATGCACTCGCCATATAAACAGGGTTGGTATAAGTCAGTTGAATAGCACCATCTTTATCTGTAACAGCAATACGCTGTACTGCACCATAACCACCAAAATCGGTGGCTTTAGCATTATTTTTTAATGCATCATTTGTCACAATAATAATAGCGGCACCTTTATAAGGTGAATATTCACCCAATATCTCAAAACCAGCTGATTTAACCTTTGTTTTTACATCGGCAATAGTTTTTGCAAAATCAGTGCTGACAGCATCTGCCAAAATAAAGGGTTTTAAATTTTCTGCCCTGACGGCAGATAAACTCAGCATTAATAATAAAATGCTTAACAATAACTTAGGCAACACCGACTGTGTTAATAAAGAGTTGAACATATTTTTTTATCTCCCTGATGTTTTTATTAGACTTTGTATCTTGATTCATTGTAATACATTGCAAAAAATAATTTTACGTTATTAAAGATCAAAAAAAGGGGTCATATGACCCCTTTTTTAAATAGCGTTCCCGGTTTAGAAATTCCAACCATAGGCCAGACCAAATGCGTCCTGAGACATTTCGATATTGGCTTCACCACCACCAAATGCGGGTGATATAGAATTCTGACCATTGACAGTATTTTCAAAGGCATGCATATAGAACATAGAAATTTCACTCTCATTTGGCAGAATATAAGTCATACCCACAGTGAAGTGATCTTCAATAACAGCAGGAGCCAGAATGTTGAACATAGTTTGATCTTTATCGATAGGCTGATCTGAATGGCTATAGCCTGTACGTAAAGTCAGCTCCTTGTTCACCTGATATTCTGCAGCCAGCTTATAAACAGTCATATCATTCCAGCCAAAACCTGAACCATTTTTGGTGCCCAGGAAGTTAGCAGGGTTAAACATATCATTACCATTGTTACCGCTTTGAATTGAGTTACCGATGGAATTGACCTTACTATAGTTTATCTGCTGCACATCAAAGGCTAACAATAAGCTGTCTGTTGCCTGAAAGGCAAGACCAAGACCATAGTTCTCTGGTACATCTAAGCTGCCATTTTCAGCAAAAAGCCCCTTGTACTCATCAAACTCATCCATATCAATTTCAGAGTTATAGACTAAACCGACAGTGAAACGGTCACCGAACTGTCCCTGCCAACCCAAAGAGTAACCAAAGCCAAAAGAATCATCACGACCCTTACCACTTAGATTATTAGGTGCTTGTGAAATCTGTGGATCCATAGGTACCATAGGAGCAGGGAAAGGTGGTGAAGGCACAGGCACAATCATTGAATTAGTACCGGTGAAACCATCAATACCCCATGACTTAAACTGCTGATAAGCAATCTGCAAAGAAGCACCGATAGAGTGATTATTATTAATTTTATAAGCAATGGTAGGTAAAATACGTACTTGCTCTACATTAATACCAAAATCATGAGGATACGACATGCCATTGAACAGGAAACTACTTTCATAGTTAGTATTCATTCCACCAGTACCCACGACAGTTAAACCAATAGACATACTGTCATTTAACATGTAGTTAAAGCCCATCTCAGGAATATAAAATGGACCATCTGAGTTACCATCCAGTTTAAAATCATAAGAAGTGGGCACAGGATAGCCCGCTCCCGCTAAAGGATTACCCGAGTTACCGGTAATTTCTGCGGTACGATCGGGTGAGAATATTTGCAGGCCGAAGTCTACACGATTTCCTACGCGAACCATTGCAGCAGGATTATCTGCACCTGAAATAGCAGTATCAGCAAGGCCAATACCTACTCCGGCACGACCATTTGCCTTGGTTCCATTTCCCATCATAAACATACCATTGGTGGCCATAGCCGTACCGGGTAACACGATTGCCGCAAATACAGCAGCATTAAGAAGACGATTGTTAATCATTTTAGCTTGAGCTCCTTCAAAACTATTTAGGTGTCAGTTAATTACCAGCAAAATTTTATAACAGCTCCAGTACTCAGGGCTTATTAAAATTTAAAATTAAGGGATAAAACCTATTGGTAATAGTTGATTATTATTATATTTATATCAATTGTATGTGCTTATTTTTAGATGCAGTCGTTAATCAACCCTATCTCAACGATTAAATCGCGACAAAACAAAAAATTAACAATAAAATTGTTTGTTCAAGATTATTTGTTGTGAATTTACAACATTTTTTTTATTGTAAGGCATTTTGTACATATTCAGCTCTAATGTCAAGCAAATTAATACGACTAAGTGATTGATTTTAAACTTCAAAACATTATGATATTCTAATAAAGAAAATATATAAAATTAACTTATCTATGTATTTCAAAGCATTACAAATCGTTAAAGATAACAATTCTAGATATCTTCAGCAACATCAACATTTTGCTCGACAAGTTGAAAAAATATTGTTATTTTTGTTGCTTATTACACATTTTTATTGGTACGTTGGTCTTTGTTACTTGAATCACCAATACAAATGTATAAAAAATACAACATTATTTATCTGTGTGTTTTATTATTACTGACTATAATCATCTGTAAATCATCATTAAGTATTGACTTAATTCCTGTTAAAAAAGGGACATTCTACAATGAAAAAATTACTCTCAATAAGCATTGCCAGCACAATGCTTGCGTCCACATTCTATCTGACCTCAAATGCCCATGCCTCTGGTTTTGCTATTATTGAAAACAGTGCCAGTGGCATGGGTCAGGCTTTTGCTGGTGCCGCCGCAGTAGCCGAAGATCCATCAACTATTTATTTTAATCCCGCCGGCATGACATACCTGGAAGGTACTCAGGTCACTGCAGGTCTACATATTATTGACTCCAGTGCAAAGTTTAAGAATAACGGTAGTACACCTGTCGGTGGCGACGAAGGGGGCAATGCCGGTGATACTTTTTATGTGCCAAATTTTTATTATGTGCAGGACTTTGCCGAAAAATTTAAGTTTGGCTTAGGTGTTAATGCCCCCTTTGGTCTAGGCACAACCTATAAAAGCAACTGGATGGGACGCTATACTTCAACTGATTCTGAACTTAAGTCCATCAACATTAACCCTTCTATAGCATTTCGAAGCAGTGAGCAATTATCCATCGGTCTGGGTTTCAATATCCAGTACATGGAATCCACGTTAAAAAGCAATATTTATCAGGCCGCATTGGGCATGAGTGATGGCAAAGCCAATATTACCGGTGATTCCTGGGCATTCGGTATGAATGCCGGTATTATCTATGAAATAACACCCGCAACAAGATTGGGAGTACACTATAGAAGCCGTGTTTCTCACACCCTGAAAGGCGATGCAAAATTTACCAATATGCATCCCTTACTTGGTGGCGATAAAAAAATTGATGCCCGGGCAGACATTGATACTCCTGCTACCTTTTCTATCAGCCTAAGTCATCAGGTGAATAATAGTTTAACCTTGCTGGCTGATGTGACTCATACTCAATGGAGTAATTTTGAAGAACTTCGAGTCATCGCTGATGATAGTGGTGCTACGATATCTGTAGTAGAAGAGAATTGGGGTGACAGCTATCGGGCATCCTTCGGGGTGAAATATCAGTTAAGTGAACAATGGATCCTCAGAACCGGTATTGCTCATGATCAGACACCTATTTCAGATAAGCATCGTACTTCCCGAATTCCCGGAGATGATAGAAACTGGCTTAGCTTTGGTGCCAGCTTTATGCCCAATAATGATTTAACGATTGATGTAGGCTATTCCCATTTATGGGTTGAGGATGCTAAAATTGACGAAGACTACAGATTGCTTAGCGGTTCAGGTAAGTTGGTCGGAGAATTTGACTCTGATGTTGATATCTTAAGCGTTCAAGCAACGATGAAGTTTTAAATTTTAGTCCTTCGGCACGAATATATCAGGTAAAAAAAAGCCCGCTCAAATAAATAGAGCGGGCTTTTTATTTATTAAACCTGCACCTTCATAATGATACCAGCGCAATGAGGATTAATAAAAAACGGGGTGAATTAAGCTTTCTTGATTAAGAACTCAAATTTACCACCATTTTCACTGCTTTCCATCAGTTCATTACCGGTTTGGTTAGCAAAAGCTTCAAAATCTTTTACTGAACCAGGATCGGTAGCAATGATGTGAAGAACCTGACCAGCATCTAATTCTGCTAATGCTTTCTTAGCACGTAAAATTGGAAGTGGGCAGTTTAGTCCAGAAGCATCTAATTCTTTATCAAAATCAGCCATTAATATTCCCTCGTCTGTGTATTGAGTTGTTGATTTATTGGTACACTCGTTAGTTAGTACACCAATGCTAATTAGTGAGAGCTGATTCTAGCCTAAAATATAACTAACCACCAGCATCTTCAGATAATTATTATATTATAAGTTAGCAAAATATAACAAGTCTGCCAAAATAGATAGATAAGTCAGGCGGCAAATACAATTTAGCTTGTGTTCAGCTTAAAAACAGTCAACCATTCAAGCCACTACAGGCAAGCCCATTTGCACCCAGGTGACAATGCCGCCACGTAAGTTATAGACATTATCAACGCCCTTAGACGTCATAAATGCACATGCCTGAGCTGATCGTGCCCCGGTCTGACAATAAAAAATAATCGTATCATTGTTATTAAATTCATCTACTTTAAGCGGAATAACATGTAAAGGCAGATTTTCTGAACCGGAAATTCTGCCCCGGGCAACTTCAGCAGGAGTGCGTACATCAATTAATTTAACATTACCGGGCAAGTTTTCCAGCTGCTTGCTCAATTCATCGACATCAATTTCTTTTATACCGTACATTAACAAAGAACCCTCTATACAAAGTGCAAGTATGTATTATAAAATCAGCTTAAGGACTAGCCGAATATTCACCAGGCATTCAAGCTACAAAAGCTTTTAATTATATACTAAATTAGTCTACTATTTCAAGAGACCGGCAATCGCAATACAGTTTTATAAAAAATAGCATCTGTATTTTATGAACTAAATTTATAGCCAATCATCTAAGTACATTATATAAAAAGTGAAAAATATCTAAGGAACATAGCCTCCGGTGAAAAAACAAATCATCTTAACCCTTAATTTATTACTGTGCATTTGCCTGGCTTATCAACCAATTTATGCTCGAGAAATTAAATTACCTGATATTGGTGCTTCTTCAAGTGTTGCACTAACACCCTATATGGAAGAGCAGATAGGTCGTGAGGTGGCCACGCAGATTCGAAATTCTCATCAAATTATTGATGATTTAGAAATTAATGAATATTTACAAAACCTGGGGTATTCCCTCGTAGCGAATAGTGATGATAATTACCAGAATTTTCATTTTTTTCTCATTAATTCCAGGCAGATCAATGCTTTTGCTACCCCGGGGGGGGTTGTCGCCGTCTATAGTGGTCTATTCCTCACCACTGATAGCGAAAGTGAACTCGCCTCGGTACTGGGTCATGAAATAGCACATGTCACCCAACGTCATCTTGCCCGCAGCTTTGAGAAAAGCAGTCAGTTGAATGTACCTATTTTAGCCGGCATGATTGCCGGTATTTTATTAGGTGTTGCCAGTGGTGATAGTAGCATCGGAGCCGCTACGGCTATCGGTATTTCTGCAGCCGGGCAGCAGGCACAAATCAATTATACCCGGGCAAACGAAAAAGAAGCCGATCGCATTGGCATGCGTTACTTAAGTCGTTCGGGCTATGATCCCTCAGGCATGCCTGGATTTTTTCAAAAACTGGAACGAAAAAACCGCTATGTGGGTAAAAATTATCCTGAATTTTTACGTACCCATCCTATTACCATTAACCGTATTGCCGAGGCAACTCAACGGGCAGAACAATACAAACAGAATATGACACGCTTTAAAAGTCCTCTGAGTTATCAACTAATGAAGGCTAAGCTAAGAGTTTTAACCAGTAGCAATGCCGATCAGGCCGTACGTCTGTATCAGGCAAAAATCGACAACAATGAGTTCAAGATTCATCCTGAGTATTACTTTGGCTATAGTCTCGCCTTGTTTAAGAAACGGGCCTATAGTGAAGCGATTAACCTGTTAAAAAAACTGCACCATTTTCAGCCGGAAAATATTTCTTATACTATCGCCTTAGCGAACGCTTACATTGCCAGTAACAAAAAACAACATATTCAACGTGGTTTAAACTTATTATCAGACACCTATAAAAACAAAAGTTATGATCTGGTACTGGTGGCCAACTATGCTTACGCATTATTACAAACAAGGCAGCTAACCAAGACCATTCAACTATTGGAGGACTATAACAGGGATAATTATAAGCACCCGGCAATATACAAATTATTATCCACTGCTTATGGCAAAAACAAAGAACTCGTTAAAGCTCATATTGCTGAATCGGATTATTATTACCTGCAGGGAGTTCTGCCCGCAGCTATTGAGCAACTGGAAATTGCCCGTAAGATCACTTTCAAAAATGATTTTTACACCTTGTCAAAAATTGATGCAAAAAAACGAGCTTATCAGGATGAAAAGCAGTTATATACTTTGGAAAAATAATTAGACTTAAATATAAAGGTGTTTTGTTTTTCAACAAACACCTTTATATTTTTCACTTTTAGAATAAAAAAAATGATTTTCTCCCAGACAAAACATCTATTTTAGAGTTCTCTAACTTACTAATTTTATTGCTAAGTCACCAGTTTTTCCTTTTTTTTTCACCAGACTATTGTAATAATTCATCAATACTGCTATTTTTACATCTGTTCGCTGTGAACAAGACTTAAAATAACAAGCTATAATATTATTTTATCCAGGCAGAACAATAAATGTATTTATTGTTCTGCCTTTTATAAAGTACGTTATAAGGAAATTAATAAGTCACTTCATGGGGGTGGGATAAAATTTAAATTAGGAGGAGTCGATGCG
>Ga0256844_10000125_pt1 | contig 30965 bp, 32 predicted proteins | sample MusselsmetaG_FD_189100 | JGI IMG/M metagenome (GOLD analysis project Ga0256844, IMG submission 189100) | Mussel associated microbial communities from hydrothermal vent at the East Pacific Rise, Pacific Ocean - Mussels | ecosystem: Host-associated > Mollusca > Shell > Unclassified ... | reverse complement strand
AAATAGAAGAAAAGCCAAACAAGAGAAGATTTTTTAAATAATGGGGAAGAAAAGCCAGAAGAAGATTTTACATTTTCAGATTGCCGCGATCAGGACACTTTCAGGTTGCCCCTGACAACACTCATGTATTCAATGTAACTAGGATTCTTATTGGAAATGTCAGCACTGTTACAGTGCCAAAACAAGTGCGTAAATGGTTTTATGAAAACAACGGACAATGGTTTTTAGAAATCAAATATGGCAACAAAGTATTGCCGTTAGCTAAAGATAAAACAGCTATTATTGTTGGTAAGCTTGATGAAATGATTAGCGTCATTGAACAGATTAAACAAGCTGCTTTAGCAAAAGAATTAGACAGTGCTATTGATATAGTTGCTACAAAGAAAGTGAAATGATACAACAAAATACAGGCCACAAAAAAACTTGTAACCTATTGATTTTAAATCGAAAATGGTGGGCCTGGACAGACTCGAACTGTCGACCTGCCGATTATGAGTCGGATGCTCTAACCAACTGAGCTACAGGCCCGTATAGGGATGAATGTTGAGATTCAAGAAGCTGGGTATTATAAAGGGTTATCCGTAATATAACCAGCTTCTTAGGGGAAAAATCAGCCTTAAAATCTAGTCCTCACGCATAAAACTACGCAGCATTTCTGAGCGGGTTGGATGGCGCAACTTTCTTAATGCCTTGGCTTCAATCTGACGTATACGCTCACGAGTTACATCAAATTGTTTACCCACCTCTTCCAGAGTGTGATCGGTATTCATATCAATACCAAAACGCATACGCAATACTTTCGATTCTCTGGCCGTTAAACCTTCGAGGATATTTCGGGTAGCATTTTTCAGGCCTGTAGTATTGGCGGTTTCAGAGGGTGATTGTATATTCTGATCTTCAATAAAATCGCCCAGATGTGAATCTTCATCATCACCAATAGGGGTTTCCATAGAAATAGGCTCTTTGGCAATTTTTAATACCTTACGCACTTTATCTTCAGGCATTTCCATCTTTTCTGCCAACTCTTCCGGAGTCGCCTCACGGCCTTTTTCCTGTAACAATTGTCGGGAAACACGATTAAGTTTATTAATGGTTTCAATCATATGTACCGGAATACGAATTGTGCGGGCCTGATCAGCAATGGAGCGGGTGATGGCCTGACGGATCCACCAGGTGGCATAAGTCGAAAATTTATAACCACGGCGGTATTCAAACTTATCAACGGCTTTCATCAAGCCGATATTACCTTCCTGAATAAGATCCAGAAATTGCAGACCACGATTAGTATATTTTTTCGCAATAGAAATCACCAATCGTAAGTTGGCCTCAACCATTTCTTTTTTGGCTCGACGTGCCTTGGCCTCACCGATAGACATTTGGCGGTTAACACCTTTAATACCGGGAATACTCATACGACATTCATTACCGATAGCAACCAGTTTACGTTGCGCTTTACGGATTTCATCGGCATGCTCATTCAACACTTCAGAATAAACTTCACCGTTTTCTATATGTTTATCCAGCCAGGAAAGATCCGTTTCATTGTCCGGGAAAGACGTAATAAATTCTTTTCTAGGCATACGTGCTTTTTCCACACAAGCCGTCAAAATTACTTTCTCATGCATACGAACCCGTTCAATTAAAGAACGTAAGCCGGCGATCATACGATCATTAAGCTTATGGGTACGTTTTAAACGCATAAAAGCTTCAGCCATTTCCGCACGCAATGCTTTACAGTTATCACTATCGAAATTATCACCGTCTTCGATACATAGTAATTTTTCATTTAAAGTGCGAATATGTTCAAAATGTTCTTTCACCAACTCCATGTCAGGGCCAACAGGCTCTGTATTTTCATCATCGTCATCATCAGTTGAATCATTGGGCGTTGAGGCCGGGTTAGCCAGCAAATGATCTTCAACATCCTCTTCTTCAAGTAAAGCAAAGCCGGTACCGCTAAGAATATCAGTAATCTTGCGCTCTTCCAGTTCTACTTTTTCATATTCGGCTAATAATAAATTGATTGTCGCAGGATAAGAGGCCAAAGCAGAGTACATCTGCTTCATACCTTCTTCAATACGCTTGGCAATTTTTATCTCACCCTGGCGAGTGAGTAATTCAACCGAACCCATTTCACGCATGTACATACGTACTGGATCAGTGGTGCGACCGAATTCAGCATCCATTGACGCCAGGGCGGCAGCAGCTTCTTCAACGGCATCATCATCAGTTGTATCGCTTGATGAACCCTCGACTATCAGATCATCGGCATCCGGGGCTGTTTCGACAACTTTAATACCCATATCATTGATCATGGCAATGATATCTTCAATTTGCTCGGGTTCCAAAATATCATTGGGCAGATGGTCATTCACTTCGGCATAGGTTAAATAACCATGCTCTTTACCACGGGCAATAAGAAGTTTTATTTTAGACTGTTGGGTGGTTTGATCCATAAAATATAATCACTTGAAAAATATATAATCGATAAAATAAGCGTTTAAATAAAGCTCGAAGATAACTTGCCATTATAGCATATAAAGAGCTATTTCGCGAGTTAGCTATTAAAAAACCATTTAAAAACTGCAAAAAAGGTCACGTTTTACCATTAAAACTGGCTAAAAATACCTTAATAGAAGAATTCTCTGAGCTACTATCCAGAGCTCATAGTTGACAATAATTGTAAATATTCTTTTTTTTCCAATGGCTCCAGTCCCTGGTTTCGTTCTTTGCGTTGCAAATGGCTAAAGCGTTGCTGCTGGTATTGGCGATCAAGAAGTTCCAGGGTTGCGGTGAATTCACAACTGACAGCTTGCTCATCCTTAATTAATAACGGTTCAATCGCTAATGCTGCAAGATATTGATAAAATTCACTATTCTGCCAATGAGCTAAAATCCTCGCTGTTGATATTTGGGGATCATTGTGTAACAAATCAAGCAATTGTATAAAAAGACTTATATCAGCAACTTCCAGAGACTGAAAGCGTCCCGGATCACCGGCATTTTTTGCCAAATGTGGATATTGCAATAAATAACTAATCGCCTTTTTCACCGGTGAAGGGGCATCCCTGACTGGAGTCACAGCATAATTAACTATTTTTTTCGGACGATCTATTGAGTTACCCTGAATTGACTGGGCCCTAATTCCCAGTAAAGAGTATAAGTGGTTACTATCAATATCAGCTAGTTCAGCCAGACGGGCAATCATTAAAGTTTGAAAGCTCCCGGTCTGTATTTTTTCCAGATAGGGTTTGGCTAAATCAATTAATTTAGAACGCCCATCAAGAGAGTCCATATCAACCTGCTGTTGCAGCTTATCAAAAAAGAATTTTGAAAAGCTCATGGCATTTGCCATTTCAGCTTCGAAGGCTTGCTTACCGCCTGCACGGACAATGGTATCCGGGTCTTCACCCTCAGGCAAAAACATAAAACGTGCTTGCTTGCCCGGCTTTATTTCACTCAGAGTATTAGTCATTGCCCGCCAGGCGGCATCTCTGCCTGCTCGATCGCCATCAAAACAAAAATAAACATCATCACATAGGCGGAATAACTTCTGTAAGTGTTCTGCTGTAGTGGCTGTACCCAGAGTGGCTACACTATAATTCACTCCAAACTGGGCCAGTGCAACAACATCCATATAGCCTTCAACAACTACAATTTGTTCTATCTTGCGCAAAGCCTGTTTTAGCTCAAATAGACCATACAATTCCCGCCCCTTATGAAATAAAGCAGTCTCCGGAGAATTCAGATATTTTGGTTTGCCGTCACCAAGAATGCGCCCGCCAAAGGCAATTGTTCTGCCTCTACGATCCCTTATAGGAAACATCAGGCGCTCTCTAAAGCGATCATAATAGGCAGATTGATGGCTTTGTTTTTGTTCGGCGCTAGCTTCATCCCGTTTAATGAGCATACCCGTGTCAAATAAGGCCTGTATCTTTTGTTGCTCTCCGGCACCAATGACGTTGAGAATATTGTCCCAGCCCGGTGGTGCAAAACCCAATGCAAATGTTTCATTCACCTGAGCACTTAAGCCACGCAATTGTACATAGTTTTTTACTTGTTGTGACTGCGGATGATGCTGCATTTGGTATTGATAATATTTTGCTACCTGGGTCAACAAATCAAACTGTTCAGGCTGTTTTTTTTGTGTCTCATGTTGATAAGCAACTTTAGGCACCTGCATGCCGGCCATCTGCGCCAGTTCTTCAACCGCTTCAACAAAACTTGAATGTTCATAGGCCATTAAAAAATTAATGGCATTACCACTGACACCACAACCAAAACAATGATAAAACTGTTTGCTCTGACTGACACTGAATGAGGGTGTTTTTTCTCCATGAAAAGGACAGCAGGCCATATGATTGGCGCCTGAGTGTTTGAGAGGAACTCGTGCATCAATGACATCGACAATATCTGTATAGGCCAGAACATCATCAATAAATTCTTTAGGGATCATTCCAGCCATAAAAACAACATCCAGGACAGGCTAACGCCGATCAGTAATAACAGGTTAGATAATGATATTCATTATAGGGAGGATTTACATTATCGCTGAAAATAATTGCTTTAGTTTATGCAGATGATTAATATTCTGCTACTTAGGATAACTTCTGTTTGATAAGGCTACTGATCTGAGACATATCAGCTCTGCCCTGTACTTTAGGTTTAAGCAGGGCCATGACCTTGCCCATTTCTTTCATTGACTGCGCGCCACTACTGTTAATAGCTTCATCAATAAGCTGGGCAATTTCTGTTGTACTTAATGCACGCGGGAGATATTCCTGAAGTATGCCCATCTCCATCTCTTCTTTTTCTGCCAGATCAAGTCTGTCGGCAGCACGAAACTGCTGAGCAGAATCCCGACGCTGCTTAACCAGCTTGTCTAGTATTGCCAGTATCTGGACATCATCCAGTTCTATTTGCTCATCAATTTCACGTTGTTTTACCGCTGCTATTGTGCCGCGAATAACCACCAGACGCTCTTTATCCTTAGCCCGCATGGCAGTTTTCATATCATCCTGAAGACGAGACTTCAATGTCTGGCTCATAGGCTATTACTCATTTTGTATAGCTTGGAAAATAAATTGGCGAAACTAAATATCGACAAAACTAAAATTAGCAAATAATGTGTATTAAGACCTTAGCAGCTAAAAATCAGCCGGATATCATTATTAATACATGCGCTTGCGACGACCAATTTCACGAGACTGTTTTTTCTGCCAACGCTTAACTGCAGCGGCTGCTTTACGTTTACGAACAGCTGTAGGCTTTTCATAGTGCTCGCGACGACGAACTTCAGATAAAACACCCGCTTTTTCACAAGAACGTTTAAAACGACGTAATGCTACGTCAAAAGGCTCGTTTTCTTTAATCTTTACCGATGGCATGTAGACTCCTGGCTCCTACCAAAATTGAATAACAAATATCACACTGCCTATATATTTTATAAAAAGAAAATATATAGCATGAGCCGCAATTAAGCAGGCCCAGAACGCAGAGACGGGATCATACTCCGACCAGATAATAAATGCAAAAGATCTTTACCAAAATAGTGTTTTTTATGTGCTGAATAATCATTTAAGCTTGAAAACATCTTGCTTAGGGTAGAAAATACGCCCATGAAAGTATTAGGAATTGAAACATCCTGCGATGAAACAGGTATCGCTATTTATGATGAACATCAGGGTTTATTAGCCGAAGCTTTATTTAGTCAGATACCACTGCATGCTGAATATGGTGGTGTTGTGCCTGAATTAGCATCCCGGGATCATGTGCGCCGTATCATTCCTTTAATTCAGCAGGTCATGCAGCATGCATCCTGCCAGGCTCAGGATATCGGTGGTATTGCTTATACTTCAGGTCCTGGTTTAATGGGTGCATTGATGGTCGGGGCAGCCGTTGGTCGATCACTGGCCTGGACCTGGGGATGTCCCAGTATCGGTGTACACCATATGGAAGGTCATCTACTGGCACCCATGTTAGAGCAAAATAAGCCTCAGTTCCCATTTTTAGCCTTACTGGTCTCCGGCGGGCATACTCTCTTAGTCGATGTCAGTGCAATGGGTCAGTACCGGATAATTGGCGAGTCCCTGGATGATGCCGTCGGTGAGGCCTTTGATAAAACAGCAAAAATGTTAGGTCTGGCCTACCCCGGCGGCCCGGTGATTTCCAAACTGGCTCTTGAGGGGATTCCAGGACGCTATAAGTTTCCCCGGCCAATGGTCAACCGCCCCGGACTGGATATGAGTTTTAGCGGTTTAAAAACATTTGTACTCAATACCTGGAATGAATCCGATCAAACAGCACAAACAAAAGCGGATATTGCCTATGCCTTTGAAGATGCAGTCGTCGACACTCTTAACATTAAATGTAAGCGGGCATTAAAAGCAACTGGCCATCAGCGTCTGGTCATTGCCGGTGGCGTCAGCGCCAATCAACGTCTGCGCACTCGCCTAACTGAACTGGCCAATAGCAGTTCAATAGAACTGTTTTATCCTCAGGCACAATTTTGTACCGATAATGGCGTAATGATAGCTTATGCAGGCCTGCAAAGACTGATTGCCGGAGAACATGACGGCAGTGGTTTTTCAACAACACCGAGATGGCCATTGGATGAATTACGGGCACCGGGTAGTTGATTAACTAAGAATTAACACCCCTGAAATTATAAGCCGTTTGTATGATTATAAATATTTTTTTGGCTGCAGGTATCTCTGGATAACAGATTGTAGAAGGTGTTCAGTCTACTCTTTGAGCGAAGCGAGTTTTGCACACATAAAAAGAGTGAGCTGAATCGTGATGTTACTTTTTGATGGTTGACCGGCTCAGTCTGAGTTGCTGAATAATATATTCTATTTTTCCGTGCCCGCCAGCAAGCGTTGTATATTGCTACGGTGACGCCAGATTAATAAGCTGGAAATAAAGACCGCCATGATAATATAAATTTCAGAACCGCTTAACCACCAGAAATAAAATGGTGCTAAAGCTGCAGCAACCAGTGCCGACATAGAGGAAATTTTCAGCCCATAAGCAATCAGCAACCAGGTAAACATCATCGCTAAAGCCACGGGCCAGCTCAAGCCAAGTATGACACCCAACGCAGTAGCCACACCTTTCCCACCCTTAAATGCAAAAAAAACAGGGTATAAATGTCCCAGAAAAGCAGCAACAGCCACCAGCGCCAGAGTCAATTCTTCATTATGCACAATGAGCACAAAGATAACCGGTAAAAACCCCTTAAGCATATCAGCAAAAAGCGTAATGGCCGCAGCTTTTTTACCCCCAATACGCAACACATTAGTGGCCCCGGGATTATTTGACCCATGGGTGCGGGGATCAGGCAAATCCATCAGGCGGCAAACAATAATGGCCGCAGAGACTGAACCAAATAAATAAGCAACGATGGCTAAAACAAGTGTTATAATGGGATCTGCAAGCACAATTTTGTCTATAGTAAATGAATTAGCGCATCATTATACAATAAAATATTCATTATTAAATACAGCCTGATACGATAAACACTATTATTTTAACCTGGACGTCCATCAACCCTGGGCTGAGTCAATACAGGAAAATAAGCAATTGAAAAAAGTATAAAGGCGATCACCCAAAGCACGGATGCCAGTTCAATCCATAAAATATATTGCGTCATAAACAACAACGGTAATAACACCCGCACAACAGCCGCAGCAAACAATAGATAAAAACCAGCAATAGCGAGTTTGGAGGGCAACATTTCACGCCCGGTATGCCCCAGAGAAACACGAGCCATCATACCATAGGTGGTAATACCAATGACGCCAACCGTCCAGGCATGGATGGCCAGATTATTAGTCACCAGTTCAAGCCCCACCAGCACTTTCAGGGTGAAACCAATCAGCAACCATAAATAGCCCGCATAAAGTACCCATAAAATAGGGGTATTCAGCACTGGTTTTGAAAACCATGGAAACACCCGCAACACATGAGCAACCAACAGCACAGCAGCTAATAAACTAATCAATAGTCCATTAAGAGATAAAACATCAGCAATTGCCAGGAACACCAGAGTGACTAATAATATTTTTTCCAGCAGCGGACGTTCAACCACCTGGGTATTGGGAACTATCACCCGGGTAAAAAAGGGCATCACCCGACCGGTTAACACCTGAATAATCATTAATATACTATATAATGCCAGTGTGTTCCCCGCTGCTACTCCCCCTGTATACCAGCCAAGATGTTGACTTTGCACCAGTACATCAGCCAATAAAAAAACACTTAAAATAGCCACCATAATCAAGTTGTGCCATTGCTTAGCTTTAATAATCGGATGTGCAATTGCCACAGCCAGGAAGAAGAAAAAGGCAATATCAACAAAGGCAATTAGTCCACCGGGAAGTGTGCTAAAAGGTAAAATTCGTGCTAATAGCCAGATTCCACTTAATATTGCCAGCGGCATATGACTAATGGTATCAATATTAGTCCAGTTTCTCACCGCCGTTAATAAAAAGCCGGCAATCACCGCCGCTGCATAGCCGAATAACATTTCATGACTATGCCAGTCAATAAAGCCATAATAGCTATTGAGCTGAATCAGCTGACTATAGAGCAAACCCCATAGCAACATCAGGATCGCAGCAAATATAGCTGATAATAAAAAGAAAGGACGAAAGCCCAGATTAAAAAGGGCAAAAGAAGCTTTGCTCTGTTCATCAATTTGCATCAACACCGATATTTCCACCATTAATTTCAAAGGCTAATTAGAACAAGAATCGTTATCAAGTGAAATGATTAAGATCAAGCTGAAAATAAGCACTATAGATTTGTTAGCCCGATACTATTATGAATATGAAAATATAACAGCCGGAGCTTTATAATGAGCAACATAAACGATATAAGCAAAAACCATTATTGCCAATAGCGCTGCGGACAGACGGACAAACTTTGTTTTCCCCCATCTGAGAGCGACCATGCCTAACAAAATATAGGTGCATAGACCTATTATTTTTTCTGCCAGCCAATAGGTCGTTAAGGGATTAATACCCAAAATATAAACCATTGTCAAAGCACTGGCTAATAACAGGCTATCAATTTTATGAGGTAATTTTTTAAACCAGTATCGACTTTGATAAGGTGAATGATTCAGTTTCAATGTAACACGCACAATAAAGCCGCTAATAGACAGCATAATAGCCGACACATGAATAAGTTTTACCAGTTCATAAAAAGTCATACAACAACCTTGTTCACTCCAGTATTGATTTATCATTTATTGCAAATTGTCATTGATTTTAACTGACTAATAAACGAATATGCTAATTTAATTCACCGTTGAAGTGATCAAACTCACACTGAACTTCAATTTTAACCAATGCTCTGGATAAAACTTGCATGGATATTGTTTTTATTAATCAGCTGAAACTGGATACGATTATTGGTATCCATGATTGGGAGAGAGAAAAAAAGCAGGCTGTCATTCTGGATATTGAAATTGGCTGGTCAATTCAATCTGCCGTTCATAGCGACCAGATAAAAGACTGTATTGATTATTTCCAGGTATGCGAAAGAATAAAACGCTTAGCTGCTGAGCACCACTATCATTTAGTAGAAAGCTTTGCCGAACAGGTCAGTCATATCATTTTAAATGAATTTAAAGCCCCCTGGGTCAGGGTTAAACTGAGTAAACCCGATGCAATTGCAGAAGCTAAAGGGGTGGGCATTATCATTGAACGGGCACAAAATAATACATAAGATAAGTCAGCAACGCATTAGTATTCTATACATTGACCTTTAAAAAGAGCATTTAAAATGAGCAAACATTTAGTTTATGTGGGTATCGGCAGCAATATTGAAGCAGAAAAATATATCCGTCTGGCGATAAAATACTTACACCATAGTTTTGGCCCGCATTGTGATTTGCAGCTATCACCGGTATATAAAACACAGGCGATTGGTTTTGATGGTAATGATTTTTTTAATCTGGTAGCCAGTTTTATGACCGAGTTATCAGCCTTAGAAGTGGCCTTGAAACTCAAAGAAATTGAACAACAAAATGGCCGGTGTCATAATCAGGAAAAATTTTCCGCGCGCACACTGGATATTGACCTATTGCTCTATGATCAGGCCATCATTAATGATGGCAATATCAGTATTCCCCGTGATGAAATTGAAAAATACGCCTTTGTGCTATCACCTTTAGCTGATTTAGCCCCGGATTTAATTCATCCTGTCAGTGGTCAAAACATGGCTCAAATGTGGTTGCAACTGAAAAATAAGGCACATGCAGGCAGTTTGCAAAGAATCACCTTTAACTGGTAACTTACAGACTTAATAACCTTTTTGTTTCCTGAATTTTTTCATGAGCTTTTTCCAACACCTTAATACTCAGTTTAGGCGTTAATTTACCCAAAGCTAATTTATGAAATGCCGGCGTTTGATCAATTATGGGAACTTCTCTTTGCTTGCTTGAGCCAATATAACTATGCAGGTGAGCCATATTTATTACATCCACTATATTGGGCTGCTCTTCTTCGTCATACATCCAGTTTTCTGTTTCTTCTGCCACAGAAATAAAATCCTGAGAAAAATCCCAGTTTCTCAAAATTGAACTACTCACCTGGGCATGCATTTTATCAATAATTTTATCCAGGTTTTTTTCACTATTCATAACCAGAGGATGTTCTATGGCCTTATTTAAGATAGCCACATTACCAATATCATGCAGCAAACCGGCCAGCATGGCATGTTCAGCATCAAAACCCGGTGTTACTCTGGCCAGCACATAACTAATAGCTGCAATTTCAATACTGTGTTGCCAAAGCTTTTTCATGCGCTTTTTGAGCATTTCATTGGGGGCCTGAAACAATTCTTTTAAGGTAAAAGAAGTGACCAGCTGAGTAGTGACTTTAGTACCCAGTCCAATAACTGCAGTTTTACAATCTTCTGCCTTATGATTGCGCTGATATAAAGAGCTATTGGCCGCTTTAATAATTTTGGCCGCAATAGCCGGATCAGCCATAATCACCCGGGCAATATCGACCGCACCAGTATTTTCATCGGCAATGGTTTCTCGAATACGAGTCGCAATATGAGGCAAACTTGGTAACACAAAATTGCCCTGTTGTAATTCCAGGATCAATTCATAAAGGATCCGATCTTCTTCATGTTCCTCATCCAGCACCGTCTCATTAAGGGTAAATGAAGAGCTCATTTCGGATTGTTCAATAGCCGTATTCAGAGAATCTTCACTTAACAGCAGAATTTTACAATTTGAGCGGGTGATCACATGATAGCGACTGGGTCTTAACTGTGCCACCGGATTTTTGGCTTGCTCACTATGGGCTTCAATAGTGGTTACTGAGCCATCAAAGGCCTGAAGTTTAAGAGAACCCTCAAGCAATAAGTATTTATTGGGAGAGGTTGAATCTTTCTCAATGATGGTCTTACCCGCGCCTACCTGTACTACCCTGGCATTAACAGCAATATAATCCAATTGTTTATCGCTGAGCATATGAAACGGAGTAAAAAATTTTAGACTTTCAATATCAATAACTTCTGTTTCCATAACAATTAACTTTTGCTGTCCTGAATTTTGATAAATGATTATTGTAAAGAAGTAACACGTTGCGATAAGAATACCATAGCTATAGTCAAGATACTTGATGAAAATTGAAATTTTCAACACATTATACTTTTCAGCTGAATTCTATCAGTCAAACCATACAAGTTTAATATTCTGTTCTATAGTTAGTAAAAAAACACTCATCAATGGTTAATATACAATGAATTCTTCGATACGAGAACCCGCGGTAGCCGGTAGTTTTTATCCACAAAACACTGAGGCACTGGAACAAACAGTACGTGATTATCTGCACCAGTGCCCGTGTGCAACAACAGGCCAGCGCCCACTTGCGATGATTGTTCCTCATGCCGGTTATATTTATTCTGCCGCCATTGCCGCCAGCGCTTATAAACAAATTATTCCCTACGCCGAACAAATTTCCCGGGTAGTATTGCTTGGACCGTCACATCGAATGCCCATTACCGGTATCGCCAGTTGCAGTCAGAGCATATTTCACACACCTCTGGGTGATGTCCCGGTAGATCTGGATATTATTGGACAGTTAAACCAGCTGGATTATGTACATATTAATGATGAAGCCCATCGCCATGAACATAGCCTGGAGGTACAACTACCCTTTTTGCAGGTCATTCTAAAACAATTTTCAATTATTCCATTGCTCACCGGGCAAGTTAATGATGAACAAATCAGCGCGCTTATTGCCCCATTTTTTCAGGATGAGCAGACCTTAATCCTAATCAGTTCAGATTTAAGTCATTATCTGGATTATGAACGTGCTCAGCAATGTGATCAGGCAACTCAACAGGCCATTGAAAACTATGCTGCGCAAAACATTCATTATGAGCAGGCCTGTGGACGTTCAGCCATCGCCGGCTTACTGCTTAGCGCACAACAACAGCACTTATACGTTAAAAGTCTGGATTTGCGTAATTCCGGCGATACTGCCGGTAGCAAAGATCGAGTGGTCGGTTATGGTGCCTGGGCCTTTTTTAAATAGGTTAAAATATGTATACCCAAAACGAGCGACAGATATTGCATAGCATTGCCCGGCAGGCAATACAATCAGGACTGAAACAACACTTACTCAGCATTGACATCAGTGACTATAGCAAAGCACTGCAACAGCATAAGGCCAGTTTCATCACACTGAATATTAATCAGCAATTACGCGGCTGTATTGGCAGTTTAACGGCTCATCGCCCATTAGTTAAAGACATTGCCCACAATGCTTACGCTGCTGCATTTTCTGATCCACGTTTCCCCCCGTTAACGAGCAGTGAATTTGCCCAGCTTGATTATCATATATCTATTTTAAGTGAAGCTGTCATCATGCAATTTTCATCTGAAGCAGACTTACTGGCACAAATCCAGCCAGGGGTTGACGGCTTGATTCTAACAGAGAAACAACATCGTGGGACCTTCTTACCCTCTGTCTGGGAACAGTTAAGCAGCAAAGAAGAATTTTTACGTCATCTGAAACTCAAAGCAGGCCTGACCCCGGACTATTGGAGTGACAGCCTAACGATTGAACGTTATAGCGTCGAAAGTATTTAAACTGAGGTCAGTACCATAATGGCATCCATTTCCACATCAGCATTTTTCGGTAAAGAGGCAACACCCACAGCTGCTCTGGCAGGATAGGGCTGGGAAAAATAACGTGACATCACTTCATTGACTAATGGAAAATGACTTAAATCTGTTAAAAAAATATTCAATTTGGCAATATCATTGAGTTCTCCGCCCGCAGCCTGAGCAACAGCAGTCAAATTATCAAACACACGCACTATTTGTGCCTCCATATCACCTTCTACCATTGCCATGGTCTCAGGAATAAGAGGGATTTGTCCTGACAAATATACCGTCTCGCCTACTTTAACTGCCTGAGAATAGGTACCGATTGCCTGAGGAGCCTTATCTGTGGAAATAATTTCTCTACTCATAATTTTTCCTTAAAAATTTACAAACAACTTATAAATACAATGAACGTCCACCATCAACGGCAATGATCTGTCCAGTAATATAGGGGGCATTAGCCGCTAAAAATAACACCGTTTGGGCGATATCTGCAGCCGAACCTTTACGTTTAAGATAGGTTCTGGAGACAATTCGCTGTTTGGTCAAATCATCCATTTCCTGTGCCGGCCACATAATAGCGCCTGGAGAAACACCATTCACCCGAATCTCTGGCCCCAGTTCAAAAGCCAGAGTCTTTACCTGCATAGCCAAACCAGCCTTGGCCATATTATAAACACTATGACCCTCCATAGGCCGCTGCGCATGAATATCAACAATATTAATAATACAACCCTGCTGCTTACGCAAATGAGGTGCGGCCGCCTGAGATAAAAAAAATGCTGCTTTCATATTACTAGCCATCAGATCATCCCAGTCCGATTCAGTGACTTTACCAACAGGAGTTGGATAAAAACTCGAAGCATTATTAATTAATATATCAAGCTGTCCCCACTGCTCAACACTTTTACTGATCATGCTTTTTAACTTGGCCGTATCCACTAAATCCGCCTGAATAAGCACCACTGAATTTTCTCGTTGTTCATTTAACTGGCTTTGTAACTGCAGTGCCTGTTCTCGGGAATGACGGTAATGGATCACCAGATTAGCACCGGCGGCATGTAATAGGCGTGCGGTCATCGCACCCACCCGCTGAGCACCACCGGTGATCAATACGACCTTATCGTTCAGATCACTTTTGAGCATGTCATCAATTGTTTGCATAAATAGTCTATCCGTTCAATTGCCCAGCATTTAATAAAAAATATCAACACTTACATCTATGGATGTTAGCGGCTAAGTTTAGCATAATACAGGCTATGCAAAATAACACAACCGACAACAAAGCAGCAAAAACAGACGTATTTACTGAAATTCCTGCTGATCTTAAAGCTCATAGCGATCAACTCAAAGACAGAATAATCGCCAATATCAAAGCACAGGATGGGCATATCAGCTTTGCTGATTATATGAATCAGGCTCTTTATACTCCTGCTCTTGGATATTATAGCGCGGGTTTAAAAAAGTTTGGTCAACAGGGTGACTTTATTACCGCTCCAGAAATATCACCGCTGTTTTCCCAATGCCTGGCCTTACAATGCGTTCAGCTGATGCAGCAAACCGGGCAAAAAACACTACTGGAGGTGGGTGCCGGCTCTGCTGTTATGGCCATAGAGTTGCTGCTGAAGTTAGAGGAACAGCGACACTTGCCAGAACAATATCTGATTTTAGAACTCAGTGCAGAATTACGTAATAGACAGCAGGATGCCATTAAGGCTCGCTTACCTCATCTATATCCACGCTGCCACTGGCTAAACAGTCTACCTGAAAAACCATTTAATGGCATTATTCTGGCCAATGAACTACTGGATGCCATGCCCGTACATCTACTCAAATTAGCACAAGACAAAACTCTGGAGCGTTTTGTCAGCGTCGATGAACAGGATAATTTTACCTGGTTTGATGCACCGCCTGTCAATCCTCGTCTGCTGCAGATTGCCGCAGATATTCGCCGCAGTCAACAGCCTCTGGCTCACCTCAATGATAAACCAGAGTCAGCCTACATCACCGAAGTTAATTTACAGGCCATTGACTGGATAAAAAGTATCGCAGATATCTTACACAACGGTGCCATTTTACTTATAGATTATGGCTATACCGCCCGCGAATACTACCATCCCCAACGTTCTATGGGTACGCTGATGTGCCACTATCGACATCATCGCCATGATGATCCCTTTTATCTGCCCGGATTACAGGATATTACTGCCCATATTGACTTCAGCAGCATTGCCCGTGCCGCCAGAGAAGCAAAACTGACGGTATCCGGTTTTACCACACAGGCTCATTTTTTATTAGCAGGAGGTCTGGCAGAACTGACAAAAGATCTGGATCCACAGGATATCATTACTTTTAGTGAAACCGCCCGGCAAATAAAAATGCTCACACTACCGGAAGAAATGGGTGAATTGTTTAAAGTCATTTTACTTGCCACAGACAAAAGATTATCATTACCAGCCTTTAATTTTAAAAACTTTGTTGACCGCCTGTAAATAGCAACAGGCATTGTCTGGCGCAACTCATCGTTTAATGATAGGGAAACCATGGATTCTATTCAAATTATTATACTGGCACTGGTGCAGGGCATTACTGAATTTCTGCCGATTTCCAGTTCCGCTCATTTGATCCTCATACCACAGCTGGTCGGCTGGACTGATCAGGGACTCACCTTTGATGTAGCTACACATTTCGGTACACTTATTGCCATACTCTGGTATTTTCGTCATGATATCTGGCCACTTTTTAATGACTGGTTAAAATCCATAAAATACAGACAAAATACCGGTGACAGCATGCTGGCCTGGGGAGTATTTCTGGGAACCATTCCAGCCGGTCTGATTGGCTTGCTCATTAATGATTATTCTGAGCAATTACGCCAGCCCCTTATTATTGCCAGCACCACCATTATTTTTGGCTTGCTGCTCTGGTATGCGGATAATAAAGTACAGCAAAGCATGAGCACTCACAAAGAATTAAGAACTGAACATCAACTTAACTTAAAAATGATTTTAATCATTGGTTTTATGCAGGCACTGGCTTTTTTACCCGGCACTTCCCGCTCAGGTATCACCATTACCGCTGCCTTATTACTGGGTATGAGCCGCACCGGTGCTGCACGTTTTTCTTTTCTCCTGTCTATCCCACTTATTTTAGCCGCCAGTATTATGAAAAGTGTCGAACTCGGTCAGTTAGCAAGTGTGATTCCCTGGATGGATATACTTTTGGGTGCAGGCCTGTCTGCAATCAGTGCTTATTTTTGTATTCATTTTTTTCTTAAAATGCTCAATAGTAAGGGCATGATGCCTTTTATTATTTATCGTTTATTACTGGGCTGTGTCTTATTCTGGATTTTTTTATAATGAGTATTTATCAACTACCCCTTGAGTTCGAGTAGGAAAATAACACCTAAACAGGGCAAAAATAAATACTCTAAGTAACTAATTTTAACCTTTTCATCCCAGAGGGTGAATGGGCCTGGAAGAAAAAGAGTGAGTTGTATAGCGGCATATGTATTATCAAAAAATATGGCTGTTTTTAGGTCAGTTATATATCCTTTTCATTTTTTCTGCCTCATTATTGACTGTGCCTGAAGTCAATATCAATATTGCCTTCCTGGACAAAATTGTTCACTTTTTGCTGTATTTTTTACTGGTCGGCTGGTTTATACAATTGTACCCTCAATCCCATAGCAAGAGAATAATAGTCATAGCAGCTATCAGCATGGGTATGCTCATTGAAATATTGCAGGGTATGACCCTTTATCGAAGCTTTGAACTCGCTGATGAACTGGCGAATTCAATCGGGGCTATCAGTGCTTTTACCCTTGACCGTTCGGGCTTGATCCGTGGGTTAAACTCACTTGATGGATGGCTTTATCACTGGCTGAATCATTAATTCAAAACATTAGCACGACATGTTTTTACTGCAGCAATGCGTTTAAGTCTTAATTGCCCGGCAATTTCTGCCCCCTTAAAGCCCCGGGCAATAATATCAGTACTTTTTACCTGAGCTGCGGCGGCAAAGCAGGCTCTGAACAATTGTGATTTTTCTGCTGAACTGTTTTCATAACCTTTACGCCCCTTGGCATCAGCCTCACAGGCCAGAATAAATAATTCAAAACGTTCCGGACGCCGAAAAGCATCCAGTCGTAATAAAAGATCCACCAGAGTGGCATTTTTTAGTTCTTCAATGCGATGATAATTTAAATGGAATTCTGCCACCAGCAAAGCCAGTGCACTATAGTGTTTGGGCACTTTCAAACGTTGACAGAGCGCATCAACCAGAGGCACACCCCGGCGTTCATGAGCAATATGTCTAGGCCATTCATGCTTAGGAGTGATGCCCTTGCCCAGATCATGTAATAAGGCGGCAAAACGCACCACCGGATCCTCACTCAAACGGGCCGCCTGCTCCACTACCATCATAGTATGCAAGCCCGTATCAATCTCCGGGTGCCATTGCTTTGCCTGAGGTACACCAAATAATTGCTCAACTTCCGGAAAAAGTCGCGCCAGAGCACCGCATTGACGTAATACTTCAAAGAATATCCGGGGATTATCATCTGCCAGCGCTTTTTCAACTTCTTGCCAGACTCGCTCAGCCACCAGAGCATCCACTTCATCATGCTCAACCAGACAGCGCATCATGTCCATGGTCTCATCTGCTATAGTAAAACCATAGTCGGCATAGCGAGCAGCAAAACGAGCCACTCTCAACACACGTAAAGGATCTTCAGCAAATGCAGGTGAAACATGTCTTAGAATACGCTTGTTCAGATCCATTACACCATGATAGGGATCATATAATTGCCCCTGCTCATCTTCAGCAATAGCATTTATAGTCAAATCCCGACGAATTAAATCGTCCTCAAGCGTCACCTGGCTATCCGCATAGAACTCAAAGCCATGATAGCCTCTGGCTACCTTTCGTTCGGTACGAGCCAGGGCGTACTCTTCATGGCTGTCAGGGTGTAAAAAAACCGGGAAGTCTTTGCCCACAGGAGTGTAGCCCATAGAGAGCATTTCTTCTACTGTTGCTCCGACGACGACATAGTCATGGTCCACTACTTTCCGTTTTAACAGTTTGTCACGGACGGCACCGCCCACTTTATAAACTTTCATTGTATTATTTCTGTATAGCCACTTGGTCAAACTCAGATACTATGCTAAAAAAAAACACAATGGAATAACTATTTCTCAATTCATCGGCACAGGCTGATTGTTTAGCCAAAATGAACTATTAAATATTTTATAGCATGCTAACGTTGTGCTTTTTGTCGTAAGAAATCCATCTGCCCGGTAAAATCCTGACCAGCCAAATATTGAGGAACAAAACAGTCAATCGCATGTAAATGAACAGATAGTTCATTCAAGAGTGTATTTTGCTGCTCAGCAGAACAAACACTGTCTTTAAGCATACTATAATAATTATCCACAGTGATCGGTGCCCCAGGAAACAAGCCGATGAAACGTGACAATGGCTTAGATAAAAAATTATTTAAGGGAACAACCATACTGGAGCTGTCTATCAGTTCAGCGGTATAACGTACTAATTCAGCCAGAGAAAAAGTTTCCGGGCCACACAAATTATAATTTTTGCCATAGCTAAGTTCATTATTCATACTATTGATAAAAGCATCTGCCACATCACCGACATAAACAGGAGCAAAACGTGCAGATGCACAGGTCAGAGGGAAGACAACCGGCATCAGTGTTAATAATTGTGCAAATCGGTTAAAAAAACTATCACCGGGACCAAAAATAACTGAGGGTGAAAAGCTCGTCACGTTGAGCCCATCAATGGCAAACAGTGCTTTTTGCGCTCTTCCTTTTGAACGTAAATAGTCACTGGCAGCCTGTTCATCTGCATTAAGAGCACTCATATGCAACATACGGCTAGTCCCCACTGCCTTGCTTGCCTGAGCGATTCTCAAAGCTACCTGTTCATGAACCTGAGTAAATGAATTATTACTCTGTGAATTTAAAATACCCGCAAGGTTAATCACCACATCATAGGTATCAATTTGCCGTTCCAGAACTTTATTACCAAAAAAATCAATATTAACTAATTTGATCCCTGGCAATGTTCTTAAATGACGATGTCGTTCAGGATGACGACTAATAACTTTAACAACATGGCCCTGTGCAGCAAGCTTAGAGCTTAGATAAGTGCCAACAAAGCCGGTTCCCCCGATAATACAAATCTTCAATTTTTCATCCTTTCTCAATTTGTTTAAGCAAAGCCTGCTTTGCTATTTTACGCTGATAAAACACAGCATTTGCTTATAACGATTATTAGTAGATATTAATATAATAATACACAAAGAAGTAAAATTTGCAATCAGATAATACCCTAATATAGGATAGGCATCATTATTTAATAGGGATTACTGCCCTGATGCAGTCGTCCCTGAGCATCTGGAAGGTCATGTTTAATCCTACTTTTAGTTTATCATTGTTACCCCGAATCGAATTTGGCCCCGGCAAAATAAACTATCTGCCGGATATTATTCAACGATACGGCCGGCGGGTTTTATTAATTACCGGTGCACATTCCTTTTATCAGACCAGCCATTGGCATCAATTAGTTGCGCAATTCAAAGAACAGCATATTCAATGGTCACATAGTATTATCAACAGCGAACCTTCACCGGCTTATATAGATGCTACGGTTGCACACTTTGCACAGGAATCTCTTGATTGTGTGGTGGCAATTGGCGGCGGCAGCACTCTGGATAGTGGCAAAGCCATTGCCGGACTATTAGCCTCTGGTCATTCTGTTATGGATTATCTTGAAGGTGTAGGTGCCGGAAAAACCTATCAGGGCCCTGCTTTGCCTTTCATTGCAATGCCCACTACCGCAGGTACCGGTAGTGAAGCAACCAAAAATGCGGTGCTCAGCGAGCAAGGTGAAGCTGGTTTTAAAAAGTCCTTTCGTGATGAGCAATTAATCGCCCAATATGCACTAATCGACCCCGATCTGCTGGCCAGTTGTCCCAAAACGCTTATTGCTGCCAATGGCATGGATGCATTGACACAGCTAATGGAATCTTATCTATCAACAAAGGCCAATGCCATCTGTGATGCACTTGCTTTAAGTGGTATTGAGGCTATACGAGACAGCTTATTATTGTGGTTCCATAGTGATGTCTTAGACAATAGTCCGAAAGTACAGCAGGCACGAGCACAGATGGCCTATGCAGCCTTGCTCTCCGGTATTACTCTGGCACAAGTAGGCCTTGGCAGTGTCCACGGTCTGGCATCACCCCTAGGCGCATTTTTTCCTATCCCTCATGGCATCGCCTGCGGTACCGTATTGGCAAGTGCAACACAGATCAACATAAATGCCATGCGCAATAGAGAACAAGGCAACCCCGGCTTACAGCGTTATGCTCTAATTGGCCGTTTATTAACACAGCAGCCAACGCTGAATAATCAGCAGGCACAGGACAAGCTGGTGGAATTACTAAGCAACTGGAGTCAACAGATGACATTAAAACCCTTATCCGCCTATGGTGTCACTGAGGCTGATATTCCCCGTCTGGTGGCCAATATCAGCCCCAGCAGTATGCACACCAATCCGATTATACTGACCCAGGAAGAAAAAGAGCAATTAGTTCGAACAGGGATATAAACGTTCAACGTTAACAGCAGAGCCTATTATCACATGAGTTAACAGAGTCTGCTGAAATCACTTATATTCTTCTGCGTCTAAAGGCTAAACCGACTAATCCAAGTCCCATTAAAACCAGACTTGCAGGTTCCGGTATTGAGCCCGCACCATCATCATCAAAACTCACACTCAGATTAAATGTCGTATTTTCAAGATCAGTATCATAACGTGCAAACTGTGCGGTATTGGTCATTGCCCCACCATGAGAAGCACTGGGGCCATAGGAATATAATTCTGCTTTCAGCCACAAATCGCTGGCACCTAATAAACTCTCCAGCCCGGTAATAGGGCCTATATTGGCATAACCTGCATAAGCCACGGGCGGTGTTTCAGCCAAAGTCACCCAGGAGACACCATCATTGGAACCATAAAGCACATTATAGCCCTGACTATAGCTCCAGTGAAATGCCGGCATAAAAATACCCAGGGAAATATTGCTCATAGGATCTGCATAACCCATGGCAGCAAAATCAAAATGCTGAGTAATAACTCCAGGAGTTGTCGTGGCTAAAGTAGTCGTGCCCACACCGGGCTTCCAGTAGTTGTACACACCTTCTTGAGACAAAACAAGGTTGGATGTTTCTGTAATATAGGTCTGAGATGGAGCCAGATAAGGATCACCATAGGAATACTCAAAAACACTGCTCTGAGCAAGAATAGGAAACAAAGTCATAGAAACTGCTGAAGCCAGCATTATTCGTTTAAATATGTTCATAACTATATACCTCTGAAAATATTATTATTTTTCAATACAGCTATATACTTATGAGCATAAAACATACCATTATCTATTTTCTTTTAGAATCAATATGTTAAGTTTCTATATATTATTTATTGTAAAATTTACTGACGAATAGCAAGGCTATTATCTGCGGACAAAATTGAATTGAATTTTAGCTGACAAATAATGGCCGAAGATAGCCCATAAGAAGGGTTTTGAGATGACCAAGCATCAGGCTGTGTAAATATAGCTGACAGTGATTGACCTAGATCAAATCTATTTAACTAGCGGTCTGCACTAAACAACATAAGTACAGCCTCAGGCACCATAGCGATCACGATAAGCCTGCACTTTGTCATAGTATTGTGCCAGTGCAGTATTATCTTTTAAGAAGTGAATCAGGTGTTGCAGTTTAATAATGCTGGTGACCGGCATCTGATAATTTGCCTCAATTTCACTGATAGCGGAAACCTTTTCTTTGCCTACTTCCTGGCGATCCAGAGCAATGACCACACCCGCCGCCTGAGCACCGGCCAGATTGATTAGTTCAATAGACTCTCGCACCGAAGTACCCGCTGATATCACATCATCAATTATCATCACTTTATCATGCAAAGCAGCACCAACTATCGTACCCCCTTCTCCATGATCCTTAGCTTCTTTGCGATTAAAACTATAGGGCAAATCACGCCCGTGTTCATCAGCCAGAGCAATTGAACAGGTCGCAGCCAGTGGAATACCTTTATAAGCCGGGCCAAAGAGCATATCAAAATCAACCGCTGAGGCCATTAAGGCACTGGCATAAAAACGTCCGAGTTGTGCCAGAGAGCCTCCGGTATCAAACAGTCCGCTATTAAAAAAATACGGGCTGATACGTCCTGATTTCAGAGTAAACTCACCAAAGCGAAGTACCCCTTTGCTAATAGCAAATTCAATGAATGCCTGTTGATAGTCTTGCATGGTTATTCCTGTTATGACAGTTAATATTTAAGCTCATGAAATACTATTATTAAAAATTCTGGTAACGATTGCGCAAACCAGCTCATAGTCTTCAGACGGCAATAAGTCACATAATAGCGTCCGACCCAGTCTTTATATGCATCCACAACTTGCTGTACTCAAGCTTGTCCATAAGAAAGAGTAAACAGAGTAGTCTCATCAAGCAGTTAGCTGCCGAGGTGATTTCATGAATAAATGAATTATACCCCAGATTCAGTTATAATATCGCCTTTTGATGATCAGCAATCAGGGTGTCTATGAAAGTTATTTCTGCCAATCTCAATGGTATTCGCGCAGCCGCAAAAAAAGGTTTTTTCGAGTGGATGCTTAAAGAATCCCCTGATGTCGTCTGTATTCAGGAAACCAAAGCACAAATAGCTCAACTCGATGATAAAGTGTTTTCACCTGAGGGTTATTTTCGTTACTTTTTTGATGCCCATAAAAAAGGGTATAGCGGGACGGCAATCTATAGCAAAAAAGCAGCTGATAATATTATTACCGGCCTGGGCTGGGATATTGCCGATACTGAAGGACGCTATATCCAGGCTGATTTTGCTGACCTGAGTATTGCCTCACTTTATCTGCCTTCCGGTTCATCCAAGGAAGAACGTCAGCAGCTGAAAATGGAATTTTTGCAGAAACTGACACCTATCCTTAAAGACATGGCACAAAGTAAACGCCAGTATATTATCTGTGGTGACTGGAATATTGTGCATAAACGTATTGATATCAAAAATTTTAATGGTAATAAAAACCGTTCGGGTTGTTTACCTGAAGAGCGTGCCTGGCTGGATCAGTTATTTGGTGATGAAATCGGCCTTTGTGATGCTTTTAGAGTACTCAATCAGGAAGCCGAACAATATACCTGGTGGTCAAACCGAGGCCAAGCCTGGGCTAATAATACCGGGTGGCGCATAGATTATCAGGTCATTTCTCCGTCACTGGTTCCCTTACTCACATCCACTTCCATTTATAAAGATCAGCGTTTCTCCGATCATGCCCCTTTATTAATGACCTATAACAGAGAGTTATAATTATTTATGCCTGTTGAAATTTCCTATATTACCGCTTTTTTTGCCGGTCTGCTGGGTGGTGTACATTGTCTGGGTATGTGCGGTGGTATTGTCGGGGCCCTAACGTTTGGTATCAAACAGGACAATCACAACAAGGCCACACAGGGCAAAAATCTATTGCCCTATATTTTTGCCTACAATACTGGTCGTTTAGCCAGTTATACTCTAGCCGGTATCTTAGTGGGTGGCATTAGTATGCTAGCAACGAACTTACCTCTGCTCAATAATATTCAGTTCGGCTTACAAATCCTGGCTGCTTTTTTTATGATTGCTCTTGGCTTGTATATTGCCGGTTGGTGGTTTGGTCTGCGCAAAATAGAAAAAGCAGGGGGTATGATCTGGAAAAAGATTGAACCGGTCAGCCGTCGTTTTATTCCGGTTAAATCACCACTTCAAGCTTTTATTTTAGGCAGCCTGTGGGGATGGTTACCTTGCGGACTGGTGTATACTATTTTGATATGGTCGATTTCAACTGGCAGCGCCATTGAGGGAGGCCTGTTAATGCTCAGCTTTGGTTTAGGAACCTTGCCCTTACTATTAGCCATGGGTGTTTTTGCCACCAGCCTGTCCAGCTTTATTCGTAAAAACTGGGTGCGAACATTAGCCGGCAGCATCATCATTGCCTTTGGTGTATTTTCGCTATTTAATCTCAGTATACGTATGCAGGCCTAAAACTTTTTATTAAATTGAATATCATATTTCTCTTTACTATCCTGGGGCACAATATCGATAGAGAAACTGACCTGCTCTCTGCTTTGTACACCAATTTGTGCAATATAGTAAACAGCCTGACCTTCTTTAATTTCTCTAAATTCCAGTTTTCGTTTTTGTCCCATTAAATTTTTTAAATAGCCTGTTACTTTAGATTTAACTCCGATAGGAACACCCGCACCTTTTTTCATCACAGAAATATTAATCATTGCATAATTCTTGCTGCGCTTTAAACCGTATTGTTTAGTCATCTGCGCAGGTAAAGAATCGCTGGGAAAGGCATTATAATAAATAATATGCTCATTATATTCTTTGGCATTTTCAGCCTGAGCAAGCATCCCTAAAAAAAGTAAAAAAAAGCTTGTCCATAGAACCAGATTTACTTTAAAAATTTTCATCTATTTTCTCCTATTCATTATTTATTTTGCCTACCCATAAGTTTCTCTCTATCGGGTAAGCAATACATAGGTTCAGAGTAGTTGCTTTTTTAACAATGCGCAATGAGTATTTACCGAATTAATACACTAAACAGGAAAAACAAGAAAACACGAGGGAAGGAAAATTCCCGACTTCAGCAAAACAATGAAGCAGTCGGGAAGAAATGTGCAACCTTAAGTCTTTTTAACACGTCCGGCACGTTTACGCTCATTTTCTGACAATAAACGTTTACGAATACGTACGCTTTCTGGTGTCACCTCAACTAATTCATCTTCATCAATGAATTCCAAAGCCTGTTCCAGACTCATTTTAATTGGTGTAGTCAAAGTAACAGCTTCATCCGTACCAGATGCACGTACATTGGTTAATTGCTTGGCTTTGAGGGCATTAACAACCAAATCATTGCTGCGTGAATGACTGCCTATAACCATGCCTTCATAAATATCAACACCGCTGCCAATAAACAGACGACCACGTTCCTGCAGGTTAAATAAGCCAAAAGCTACCGAAGCTCCCTGACCATTGCTGATCAAAACACCTTTATCACGTTTGGCAAAATTACCTTCAATCATCGGGCCGTAATGAGAATAGTTATGATAGAACAAACCACTGCCCGATGTCTGAGTCATAAACTCTGTCTGAAAACCAATCAGGCCTCTGGAAGGCACAATATATTCCAGTCTGACCCGGCCTTTACCATCAGGTACCATATTGGTCAGTTCACCTTTGACATCACCCATTTTTTCCATAATGCCACCCTGATGTTGTTCTTCAACATCCAGCATGACTTCTTCAAAAGGCTCACTCATAATGCCATCAATTTCTTTGGTGATCACTTCAGGTCGGGAAACGCCCAGTTCAAAGCCTTCACGACGCATATTTTCAATCAACACGCCCAGGTGCAGTTCACCACGACCCGACACCTTGAATTTATCCGGATCTTCAGTCTGTTCAACACGTAAGGCAACATTGTGCAATAATTCTTTTTCCAGACGATCCTTAATCTGGCGGGAAGTCACAAACTTGCCTTCACGTCCGGCAAAGGGTGAATTATTCACCTGAAAGGTCATGGTAACGGTAGGTTCATCAACGGTCAAAGCCGGTAGAGCTTCAATGGCACCGGGATCACACAAAGTATCAGAAATATTCAAGCCTTCAATACCACAAAAAGCAATAATATCACCGGCTTGCGCTTCAGGTACTTCAATACGTTCCAGACCTTTAAAGCCGAATAATTTCAGCATACGTCCCTTACGTTCCTTACCTTCACTATCAATGATCACTACCGGAGTATTGGTACTAATCGTACCCTGTTTAATACGTCCAATACCAATCACACCCATATAGCTATTATAATCAAGACTGATCACCTGCATTTGAAACGGTGCGTCAATATCCACATCCGGTGGTGATACTTTATCAACAATAGTTTCAAATAAAGGTACCATATCTCCTTCGCGAACATCATCTTCTAAAGAAGCATAGCCATTAATTGCTGAAGCATAAACAATGGGGAAATCCAGCTGTTCATCATTACCACCCAGGCGATCAAACAAATCAAAGGTTTGATCAATCACCCAGTCAGGGCGACCTCCATCACGGTCAATTTTATTGACCACAACAATTGGATTTAAACCCAGTTCAAATGCTTTTTGGGTAACAAAACGGGTTTGCGGCATAGGCCCCTCAACCGCATCGACCAATAAACAAACACAATCAACCATTGATAAAACCCGTTCAACCTCACCACCAAAGTCAGCGTGTCCCGGTGTATCAACAATATTGATATGGTAATCATTCCATTCAATGGCTGTATTTTTGGATAAAATAGTGATGCCACGTTCTTTTTCCAGATCATTGGAGTCCATCATGCGCTCAGAGAGTTCCTGACGATCATCAAAGGTGCCTGATTGTTTTAACAGCTCATCTACGAGCGTGGTTTTGCCATGGTCAACGTGTGCGATAATGGCGATGTTTCTGATTTTACTAATATCTTTCACTGTGAAAGTCCAAAAATAAGCTAATAGTTAATAAATAGTGTCAATCTAGTGGATGATTAGACCATTACAGTTTACGATTATTACTCATAGTAAGGCAATGCATGCAATTAGATTAAAAGAAAAGGCGCATTATAGCGGAATGTAATCTATAAATCAGAATTTATTTAAATTCAACTAAGAAGCCACATAAAAAGGCTTTGTTTAAATCAAACCCCGGTCACTAATTTTTTAGCACAGGTTCTACTTCAAAAATAACACCATCAACAGCAATTACTTTTACCTGTGTATTAGCTGCTGTTTCAACACCACGCACTCGCCAGCTGGAATCATCAACCTTTATTTTACCCACACCATTAACAATAGGCTCAATTAAAGTAAAAGTACGTCCGATATACTGCTCAGCCCGACGGTTTAAGTGATTTTCTACCTGCTGATGAGGGAAAAAACGGCGCCCTATACGCCAGCCAACAATACTGGCTACTGATAATAATGCAAAAATCATGATCTGATTCTGCCATGTCAGTCCCGGTTTAATATAAAGCACCAGCGCCAGACTGCCTGCAGCGATGCCCAGCCAGAGAAAAAAGGCACCGGGACTCAGGATTTCCAACACAAGAAGCAACATTGCAAAACTAAGCCAATGCCAGAATTCCAGTTGGGCAAACAAAGATTCCATAAAAAAACTCCCTCAAATATGAGTTATGAATCTGTTCTATTTTTATACACATCTTTAGCCAGTTCACCAATACCGCCCAGGGCACTCATAATTCCAGATGCATCCAGAGGCATAAACACCAGTTTCTGATTCTCAGCACTGCCAATTTCTTTTAATGCATCAACATATCGGGTCGCAACAAAATAGTTTATGGCATTGAGATCACCTTTTTCAATGGCCTGGGATACCATCATGGTCGCTTTAGCCTCAGCTTCAGCGGAGCGTTCACGCGCTTCTGCCTCACGATAGGCCGCTTCTTTTTGCCCTTCAGCCTGTAAAATAACCGACTGTTTTTCACCCTCAGCGCGTAAGATTTCTGCCTGACGTTCACCCTCAGCTTCAAGAATATTGGCCCGCTTTTCCCGCTCAGCTTTCATCTGTCGTGCCATGGCATTCACCAGGTCAAGTGGCGGGGCGATATCTTTAATTTCAATGCGGGTTACTTTAACACCCCAGGGTGTCGTCGCTTCATCAACAACATTGAGTAGCTGGACATTGATTTCATCACGTTTTGACAAGAGTTCATCCAGATCCATAGAGCCCATTACCGTTCTAATATTGGTCATGGTCAGATTCAGTATGGCATGTTCCAGATTATTCACTTCATAGGATGCTTTAGCACTATCAATTGCCTGAAAAAAAACCACGCCATCCACACGCACCATGGCATTGTCCTTGGTGATCACCTCCTGTGAAGGTACATCCATCACCCGTTCCATCATATTCACTTTATTGCCGACAGCATCGAATACCGGAATAATAAAATTCAGCCCGGGGCGCAGAGATCGAGTGTAACGACCAAAGCGTTCAACAGTATACTCCATCCCCTGAGACACTTTTTTTATGCCCATTACAACAATAATGACGGCAAACCCTAAAAAGCCAACAACAAAGACATCAAAGCCCATAATACCTGTTCTCCTGAACCATTTTATTATTCTATTCATTATAGATGGTGATGGGTTGGAGTCAAATACCGGTATTTGACTCCAACCGCGGCTTTGTTTACCCTGTCATTTTTAATTTAGGGTTATCTGATGGCTGTACAAAATTATCTGAAACCACCCAAACGGCTGATGCGTCATGTTGGTCGGGCAATTGCCGATTTTAATATGATCAATGAGGGGGATCGTATCTTATTAGGTGTTTCAGGTGGCAAAGATTCATTGTCTTTATTACTCATTCTGCATCATTTAAAACAATACGCACCGGTTAAATTTGAACTGGGAGCAGTGACGGTTGATCCACAAATTGAGGGATTTGATCCGACACCATTGAAAGACTATTTAGCATCGCTTCAAATCCCCTATTTCTATCAACAGCAGGCCATTCTGGAACAGGCTGAGGGGGCAATGGATGGCGATTCCTTCTGCTCTTTTTGCTCACGCATGAAACGCGGCATACTGTATAGCACATTAAGACAGGAAGGTTATAATGTCCTGGCTCTGGCACAACATCTGGATGATTTGGCCGAAAGCTTTCTAATGTCTGCCTTCCATAATGGCAAACTGCAAACCATGAAAGCCCATTATACCATTGGCAAGGGCGATATCCGGGTTATTCGACCTCTGATTTATGCCCGCGAAACACTGACCAGTGCCTATGCCGCTACAGCACAATTACCGGTCATTGCCGACAGCTGTCCTGCCTGTTTCAGCATGCCGACCCAGCGTGATCATATGAAACAATTGCTGGCACAGGAAGAACGATTGAATAAGAATTTATTCAGTAGTTTATTGCACACCATGAAGCCCCTTATGTCAGTTCGCCATGCTCATACTAATGAGCTGCAGCCAACATTAAATGCAGTACCCTCTGACATCAATCCTGACAATAACTAAATGCAAAAATTTCTGATTAAAATAGTATTACATTTTTTTGCGCTGCTACCGCTGCCGCTGAATCATCGGATTGGCTCATGGCTAGGCTTAGCATTGTATTATTTCAAAAGCCGCGCATGGCAGATATCACAAATTAATATTCAATTATGTTTTCCACAGAAAACAGCGAATGAACAGGAAAAAATTTTAAAACACAGCTTAATCGAACTGGGCAAACAATTCACCGAAATGGGCCCCATGTGGTTATGGTCTCCGGAAAAAACTTTATCGTTATTAACGCAGGTGTCCGGTAAAGAACACATGGAAGCAGCCATGCAGGCCAACAAGGGCGTTTTGCTACTGACCCCTCACCTGGGTTGCTGGGAGATTGCCGGACTTTATTTGGGCGCTAATATTCCGGTCACTATTTTATACTCACGGCCCAAAATTAAAGTGCTCGATGCTATTGTCCGCAATGCACGTATACGTTCTGGTGCACAACTGGTTGCAGCCGATGTCTCCGGGGTAAAGGCCATTTTCAAAACCCTGCGCCAGGGCAATGGCACCGGTATTCTACCTGACCAAAATCCGGATGATAGTAATAGTGGTGTATTTGCGCCCTTTTTTGGCATACAGACGCTCACCATGACCTTTATTTCAAAACTGGCTAGTAAAACGGGAGCAGCTATTGTCATTGGCTATGCCGAACGCTTGCCCGGTGGGCAAGGTTATCACTTACATATCAGAGCAGCCGATCCGGGTATTGCCAGCCCTGATGCCTATATTTCTGCCTGCGCACTGAATAAAACAGTCGAACGCTATATCAAAGAAGTGCCTGCTCAATATCAGTGGAGTTATAAACGATTTAAAAAACGTCCCCCGGGCGAAGCAAAACTTTATTAGTACGTCTTAAGTAAGCGATTGCAGAAGCTGTTCAGCTTACTTACTCAATAATCCCGGTTTTTCGATAACTAATCGCTTCTGTCAGGTGCTGTAAATGAATATTATGACTATTATCCAGATCGGCAATCGTTCGCGCCAGCTTCAAAATACGATGGTAGGCACGAGCGGACAAATGCAGCTTATCCATTGTTTTTTCCAGCAGCTGTTGATTTTTCTCTGACAAAATACAATCCTGCTCTATCTCTCTGGTACTCAAATGCGCATTACAATGCCCGCGTCGTGTTTTTTGTCGCTGCTGGGCAGCGACCACCCTTTGTCTGACCACTACACTGGTTTCTGTCTGTGTTGATTTTTGCTGCATATCACGATGCGACAAAGCAGGCACATTAATATGAATATCAATACGATCCAGAAATGGCCCGGACAACTTATGCTGATAACGCTGCACCTGTTCACGGGTACAGCGACAATTATGCATACTGTCACCCCAATAACCGCAGGGGCAGGGATTCATGGCGGCAATTAATTGAAAAGAAGCCGGAAACATAGCTTGTTTTGCTGCCCGGGAAATTACAATTTGCCCTGACTCTAATGGCTCTCTTAGCACTTCCAGCACTTTTTGACTAAATTCCGGCAACTCATCCATAAACAAAACGCCATGATGAGCCAGACTGATTTCACCAGGACGAGGATAGCTGCCACTGACAGTTCCAACAATTAATGCTACACTATTAACAAAGATCAATAGGTTACCGCATTTATTCCAGCCGTTCATGCTA
>Ga0256844_10000124_pt1 | contig 31316 bp, 33 predicted proteins | sample MusselsmetaG_FD_189100 | JGI IMG/M metagenome (GOLD analysis project Ga0256844, IMG submission 189100) | Mussel associated microbial communities from hydrothermal vent at the East Pacific Rise, Pacific Ocean - Mussels | ecosystem: Host-associated > Mollusca > Shell > Unclassified ... | reverse complement strand
ATACTATGAAAGATTGTACGAACTGTATTGCTCATTTCAAAGAGCAGATAGGATATAAAGAGTAAGGATCAGTTGAGTGCGGATATACAAAATCTGCTATCTGCTATCTGCTATCTGCTATCTGCTCTTCCCATGCTTTGAAAGCATCATCAAAATAGACAAGTCTTTGCTTTTTAAACTCTACAGTTGAATAGAGTTTTCCGTACTCTGTGAGCCCACTCTCTTTCGCCATCTCTTCAATGAGGTCATCACATTCTTCTTGTGTTTTGGCGTGTACCATGGCAAAAAGATTGTAGGGCCAATTTGGATAACTTGGCCTAAGGTAACAGTGACTCACGGCTGAAAACTCAGCCATCTCTCTGCCTATCTCTTCACCTCTCTCTTCAGGCACAGCCCATACACTCATAGCGTTTGCACCAAACCCTGCTTTTCTATGGTTGAGAATTGTTGCAAAGCGACGCATGACACCACTCTCTTTTAGCTCATTGGCTATTTTGAAAAATGCCTCATAAGAGAGATTGAGTTTCTCTATGGCATTTTTGAATGGCTCAGAAACGATATCAATGTCCTTTTGCAACTCTTTGATAACAGAAATATGCAGTGGTGTGAGTTCTATCTCTTTGTGCGCAATTTTTTTTACTTTTTCTTTTTTTGCACGTTTCCCCGTGGTATCCATTTTAACGGATATTTTAAACATTTTAAGTGTAGGAAGTATAATGGCATCTTCTGCACCCGTTTCTATTTTTAGGATTTCTATCGTTTTCTCAAGTCCTAGTTTTGAGTCAGGAGCCACAGCCATAGTGAACCAGATATTATAGTCATGATTACGAAGATAATTATGACTCACTCCTGGGTGCTGATTGATAATATTGGCAGCCTTATCTACGTTATCTTCTTGGACTTTAAAGGCAACAAGAGATGACTTGTAGCCTAGTCTTTTGGTGTCAAAAATGGCAGAAGTTTGTCTAATGATTTTTTCACTTTTGAGTCTCTTGACTGTGGAGAGAATTTCTTCTTCGCTAATCTCCAGTTTTTCTGCAACCTTTTTGAAGGGTTTCTCCGTCATAGGGAAGGCATTTTGCATCTCGTAAAGTAGTTCATTTTCCATGGGATTGTGCTCCAGTAGTTATCGTTTATTAGATTATAGTTAAAGAAACTTTATTGAACATTGATACATATCAAAGCTATTATGATAGACTTTTGTTATATTAAATTTAGCAATAAATGAAAAGGTAAATTATGTCGTTTTTCCCTATGTTTATGGACATGAAAGATCTTAAGGTACTGGTAGTTGGTGGTGGAGTGATCGCCACAGAAAAACTTGAAAAGCTGATTGATTTCACAACAGACATTACGATCATTTCGGTAAAGACAATACCTGAAGCTAGTCGCATGATTGAGCAATACTCTTTGGCTCTTCACGAAAGAGCATATGAGAGGGGAGACATAGACAGGTTTGATATTGTCATAGTCGCAACGGATACAGCGGCACTGCACCAAGAAATTTTTGAAGAGTCAAGAGGAAGTAGAGTCTTAGTGAATTCGGTTGATAATGTGGCCTACTGTGACTTTATCTTCCCATCATATGTAAAAAAAGAAGATTTAACTATTGCTTTTTCGACAGGAGGTGCATCGCCTGCTTTTGCTAAACAGATACGCCAACATTTTGAAAAGAGTATTCCGAATAACGTTGGAGCGTTTTTGAGAAAAATGAAATCATTGCGAACAACGATGCCAAAAGGCAAAGAGAGAATGGAATACTTTGAAAAAACAGTTGAGGAATATTTTAAAAAGTATTTTACAAAATAGAGAAAATTTTTAAAATATTGATATAAGTCAAGTTTATTTTAATTATTATCTATTAGAATAAACAAAATCAAATAGGAGTTATTATGTCTGAATTAATAAAAGAAGCCATTGAGGTAGAAGGGGCAACAGTCCCTTTTTTTACGTATAAAGTAGAAGATACACAGTATATTGAATTCGATACATCAAAATGTGGCCCACCAGACCCTATGGTAAATGCCATGGCAGGACTTAAATTGCTAGATGCAGCAAACAAAAAAGTGGTAATGATTAACCATAAAAGTCCTGGGGGCCTAGTAGCCAAGATAGGTGAAAATTATGATATTGAAGAAGAGAAACTTAGTGATGGGCGTGTAAAACTCATTTTTTCGTACAAGACAGGAGAGAGTGAAAAAGCAGATTTAAGTAAAAATAGTTGTGGTGGTTGATCATCAATGAATCCTATATCTAGAGATTTTGCTCCACCTCTTAAACTTATTGCACCTTTTTTTAGAGTAGGTGTAGTATTTTATTTTTTATCGATGATGGCATTACTTTTTTTTACGCCAGAGTTCACTTATCAGCAGGTTGATATAGCAGGTTGGATGCATCTGTTTTTATTGGGCTTTGTGATGATGATTATTTTTGGGGCCATGGCGCAACTCATACCGGTTGTTCTTGAGGTGGGACATGAATATGTAGATCTTTATTATCTTATCCTGCCTCTTCTAATTTTTGGTGTGTTGTTGCTTGTATCGGGATTCTGGATAAGTCCAGAATTTCTTCGTTATGGAGGAGGGCTTGTACTTTTGTCTATGATTATTTTTGCACTTGAAAATATGCTGACACTTAGAAAGACAACACTGAAGACATTGACAGTCAAGACGGTAGCTTGGAGTAACGGCTACTTATTGCTTGGTATTCTTACGGGCTTTGTGATTGCATTAGGATTATCGGGCACGTTGGATATTGATCTGTCGTCCATGCTGAAGGCACATGTCTATGCAGTGATTGGTGGATATGTTATTTTGACTATCATGGGCCTCTCTATGACACTTATTCCTATGTTTTCGCTAGCACATGGATTTGATGAGGCGTATATCAAGATTGCTTTTAGGTTCATCATTATATCGGTCGCTGTTGTTTTTATAGGAGCATTGCTTGGATGGTCATGGCTGATGTTTTTAGGGTATATGATTAGCTTTATAGGGATTATTTTTTATATGAAGCAGATTTATATTATTGCAAAACTGACTGTAAGAAAAGAGTTGGATATTTGGGCCAAGTCTATTATTTTTGCCTTCATTTCTCTGTCTCTGTCTATCGTTTTGGCCTTATTGTATTTCATCACAGAGAGCGAAAGTACACTGCATGCTTCTTTATGGTTTTTATTGATGGGGTTTGTTTCCTCTTTTATTGCGGGGCACCTCTATAAGATAGTGCCGTTTTTAGTTTGGTTTGAGCGTTTTGCGCCTTTGGTGGGAAAAGAAAAAGTGCCTATGCTTCACGAGATGTATTCTAAAGAGGGCGCAGCAATGATGTTTAATTTTACTTCTGTTGGTGTGGTGTTAGGCGGTTTTGGGCTATTTTATGAAAATGATATTTTATTTAAAGCCAGTGCTAGTTTTTTGGTCATTGGCGCCATATTTCTTGTGTCTACTATGAATAAAATGTTGGCCTATGGAAAATAATTTTAAAAGGAATTTTATATATGTGTAGTATTTCAAAAGAGAATGTGTTTGACGCAATCAGTACAGTGATTGACCCAGAAGTTGGGTTTAATTTGGTTGAAATGGGACTTATTTATGATGCTATTATAGATGAGCAGTGCAATATACATGTGGTAATGACACTTTCTACTCAAGGGTGTCCACTGCACCAGATGATTACACAATGGGTCAAAGAGGCTACGGAACGTATTGAAGACGTAGGAGAAGTAGACGTCGAGGTCGTGTGGGAGCCAGCATGGAATATCTCTATGGCAGAGGATAATGTAAAAAAAGCCTTAGGTGGTATGTAATAATAAGGAGTATTTTTCTCCTTATTTCATCAAATTTTTTTAACTTTTTTAAATCCTCCATTACTATCATTTATGGTGCCATTAACAGACACCTCTTATATTGCTACGATTCGTTTTAATTATGATAATATTTACTTTTCTTGATGTAAATCATCTCTTACCTCCTCTTTCGTGTGCTAAACTATATATGTTGTTATAGAAGTAGAGCTCCCTGGAGAACAGCTAGAGTTCTTCAGAGGGTTTTACAACGTAACTAAAAATTAATTTATGGAGGAAGTAATATGGCTTTAAATAGAAGAGAATTTCTAAAAAGTGCAGCGGCAGCATCTGCAGCCAGTGCAGTGGGAATTGCCGTTCCAGCCAATCTGAATGCAGCAGCGACTGATGCGCAGAAAGATTGGAGATGGGATAAGGCAGCTTGTCGTTTCTGTGGTACGGGGTGTGGAATCATGCTCGCGACCAAGGGGGGTAGAATAGTTGCCGTTAAAGGTGATCCTGCAGCTCCTGTAAATAGAGGTTTGAATTGTATTAAGGGTTATTTTAATGCAAAAATTATGTATGGTGCAGATAGACTTAAAACACCACTTCTAAGAATGGATGACAAAGGTGAATTTGACAAAAAAGGTAAATTCAAACCTGTCTCTTGGAAGCGTGCATTTGATGAGATGGAGAAATATGCTAAAAAAGCACTCAAGGCTAGTGGCCCTGAAGGTGTAGCAGTCTTTGCATCTGGTCAATACACAGTAATGGAAGGATATGCAGCACAGAAAATGATGAAGGGCGGATTTAGATCAAATGCGATTGATCCAAACGCACGCCACTGTATGGCATCAGCTGTTGTTGGTTTCTATCAAACATTTGGTGTGGATGAGCCTTCAGGATGCTATGATGATATTGAAATTACGGATACGATTGTCACTTGGGGTTCAAATATGGCAGAGATGCACCCTATACTTTGGTCAAGAGTTACAGATAGAAAACTCTCTAATCCCGATAAAGTAAAAATTGTTAATATTCAGACATATACGCATAGAACATGTGATATTGGCGATATTAATATTATCTTCTCTCCAAATACAGACCTTGCGCTTTGGAACTATATTGCACACGAGATTGTTTATAATCATCCAGAAGCAATAGACTGGGATTTCGTGAAGAAAAATATTGTCTTTACAGCAGGACCAGTGAATATTGGTTTTGGTATGAGAAGAGCAGGAGAAAAGTCACTCAAAGATGGTAAATATACTGCATCAGAGATGGAGACAATTTCTAAAGAAATGGAGACCACAGTTTCTGCAAAAGAAGCACCAGCACTTGCGCCTTATGGGTATAAAGAGGGTGACAAAATGAAGCATACGCCAGGTACTTTGAAGCACTGGCATATCAGTTTTGAAGAGTATAAAAAATCTTTAGAGCCATTTACGCTTGATTATGTAGCAAAAATTGCTAAAGGTGATCCGAATGAGTCTATTGAGTCATTTAAAGAAAAACTAAAAGGTCTTGCAGATCTTTATGTTGAGAAAGGAAGAAAAGTTGTTTCATTCTGGACAATGGGTATGAATCAACATACACGTGGTACATGGGTAAATACACTCTCTTATAATGTTCACTTTCTTCTTAACAAGCAGGCATTGCCAGGAAATGGAGCATTCTCTCTTACGGGACAACCTTCTGCATGTGGTACGGCAAGAGAAGTAGGTACATTCTGCCACAGACTTCCTGCTGATATGATGGTGAAGAATCCTAAACATAGAGCAAAAGCTGAAAAAGTGTGGGGTATTCCTGCAGGTACATTAAACCCGGTTGGAAATCAGCACATTATGAAAATCCATAGAGATATTGAAGATGGTGTGGTGAAATTTGCATGGGTAAATGTATGTAATGCATACCAAGATAGTGCTTCCGCATCTCACTGGATAAAAGCAGCAAGAGAAATGGATAACTTTATCGTGACCTCCGATGGATACCCAGGTATTTCAGCGAAAGTTTCAGACCTCGTACTTCCATCAGCAATGATCTATGAAAAATGGGGAGCATATGGAAATGCAGAGAGAAGAACACAACATTGGAGACAGCAGGTACTTCCAGTAGGCGATGCAATGTCAGATACTTGGCAGTGGATGGAGTTTGCAAAAAGATTTACTGTAAAAGATCTTTGGGGTGAGCAGCCACTTCGTGGGAAAAATAAAGATGGTACGCCCAAGAAGCTTCCAAACGTGATTCCTGATGCACTTAAAATGGGGTACAAGGAAGATACGACGATGTATGATATTCTTTATGCAAATAAAAAAGGATTATCTTACAAGCTTGATTTAACCAAGTTTCCTCAAAAAGGGTACGATAACTCTGATTGTAGTGGAGATAGTCGTAAAGTTCTTGGTGGGGATGATAAAGAAGCAAAAGGATGTGGATTTATGGTTCATGAGTACCTTTTTGAAGAGTACGCGTCATTCGGTAGAGGGCATGGACATGACTTGGCACCATTTGAAGTCTATCATAAAGTAAGAGGTCTTAAGTGGCCAGTGGTTGATGGAAAAGAGACACAATGGAGATTTAACGCTAAGTATGACCCTTATGCTGCAAAAGCAGTTAAGGAGTCAGGCAATGGATCAACCCATGCATTCTATGGCCCATTGGCAAAAAATCTACTTCAGGGTAGCCTGAAAGGTCCAGACAAGAAGCTTGGTAAAAAAGCATTGAAGAACAAAGCGAAGATTTTTGCAAGACCATATATGGATCCTCCAGAAATGCCAGATGAGAAGTATGACACTTGGTTATGTACAGGTCGTGTGCTTGAGCATTGGCATAGTGGTACAATGACTATGAGAGTTCCTGAGCTGTTTAGAGCGGTTCCTGAAGCACTTTGCTATATGCATCCAGAAGATGCAAAAGCAAAAGGGCTCAAAAGAGGTGAACTTGCATGGGTAGAGAGTAGACGTGGTAAGGTAAAAGCTAGAGTTGAGACAAGAGGAAGAAATAGACCACCTCAAGGACTTGTATTTGTACCTTGGTTTGATGAAAAAGTCTTTATCAATAAAGTATGTCTCGATGCTACATGTCCAATGTCAAAACAGACAGATTATAAAAAGTGTGCTGTAAGCATTAAAAAGGCGTAGTATAGATGGCCAACTCTGACAACAATAGACGAAAGTTCATGGCGACAACCCTTCAAAGTGTAGGCCTTACGGCTCTTGGTGGATTGTTGTGGAGTGGTTATGCTGATGAAGTTAAGGCATCACCGTTGGTGCTTAGGCCCCCTGGTGCATTGCCTGAAGAAAATTTTCTAAAAGCATGCATCAAGTGTGGTCTTTGTGCGGAAGCCTGTGTCAATAGAGACAGCAATAAAAATAAAGACGGCAGCAAGAGACCGGGGACACTGAAGATGGCAAAAGGTGGCGACCATCGTATGATTGGCACACCATTCTTTATATCAGAAGAGGTTCCTTGTTATATGTGTGATGATGTTCCATGTGTACCAGTTTGCCCATCCGGTGCTTTAGACATGCCATCTCTTCTAAATGAAAAAGAAGAGCTTGACATCAATAAGGCACGTATGGGTTTAGCAGTGGTACATAAAGAGTCATGTATAGCTTTTTGGGGCATACAGTGTGACGCTTGCTATAGAGCTTGTCCACTTTTGGACGAGGCGATTACGCTGGAGTATCAAAAAAATGAAAGAACAGGAAAGCATGCATTTTTGCTTCCTATTGTTCAATCAGATGTATGTACAGGCTGTGGTCTTTGTGAAAAGGCATGCGTAACAGAGAAGCCGGCTATTTTTGTACTTCCCATAGAGCACTCTACGGGAAAGGCAGGCTCCCACTATGTTAAAGGCTGGGACAAGAAAGATCAAGAGCGTGTCCGAGAGGCGAAAGAGATACATACAAAAACAGAAAGAAGTGAAAAAGAGGCTTCTGACTATCTCAACATGGAGGTGGAGTACTAATGCATAATATAAAGTACCTGCTTCTCAGAAGAGCAACTCAGACAATTCTTTTAGTGCTTTACTTTGGAGCGAATGCCTATGGTTGGCATATGCTAGAGGGAACCTTCGGGGCTTCCCGTCTTTTTGGTATTGTGCCTCTTGCAGATCCTTATACAACGCTACAGTCATTGGCTGCAGGTTTTGTGCTTGGAACTGACGTGCTTTTAGGAGCATTGATTATTACGCTTTTCTATATGATAGTTGGAGGAAGAGCCTTTTGTTCATGGGTGTGTCCTATTAATATGGTGACAGATCTTGCCAATTGGCTTAGAAGAAAACTAAATTTAGACAAAGAAGAAGTAAACTACCGTTTCCTAAGAAGAAGAGCACGTTATTGGATTATGGTTCTTGGCTTGATTGTTTCTGCCATAGTGGGTGTTGCGGCATTTGAAGTGCTTAGTCCTATTACCATTATGCAAAGAGGTATTATCTTTGGTTTTGGTGCAGGGTTTGCAGTCGTTGTTGCAATATTTCTTTTTGATCTTTTTGGGGTCAAGAATGGTTGGTGTGGACACTTGTGTCCCCTGGGCGCTACCTATTCACTTATAGGAAAAGCAAGTCTTGTTAGGGTCAAGCATGACCATGAGGCGTGTACGAACTGTATGGATTGCAAGGTGGTTTGTCCAGAAAACCAGGTTTTATACATGATAAATAAAGAGAGTATATCGGTGACAGATGGGGAGTGTACCAATTGTGGTCGCTGTATTGACGTCTGTAACGATAATGCTTTGGAATTTGGAATAAGAAGTTTTACAAAAAACAATAATATGAAGGAGAACAAATGACAAAAGTAATAAAGGTAATAGCGCTGAGCTCACTATTAGCATCTTCAGCATTGTATGCAGCCAGTACGGCAGCATGTGCAGGATGCCATGGACAGCATTTTGAAAAAGCAGCTATGGGTAAGTCAAAAATTGTAAAAGATATGAGTAAAGAGAGTATTGTTGCAGCACTTAAAGGGTATAAAGATGGTTCTTATGGTGGAGCAATGAAGGGCCTCATGAAAGGTCAAGTTGCATCACTTTCTGATGCTGACATGGAGACAATAGCTAATTCTATTAAAAGTGGAGGAGGTGTTGCAACCGATAAGGCAACAGCACACGCAGCAACTGCCGCAGTAGCAGCAGCTTCTACAATAGATATTAATGCAAAAGTAGATGATGCAGCAAGATTAGATAAAGAGGATCTTGGTAATAAAAAAGTTGTCACAGAATCGACTTTGGGACTGAGAAAATCAGATCTTTATAGTGAAGATACGGCTGAACCAGTAGCAGGTGATTTTTCTAGACCAGCACCAGGTGCTTCAACAAAATTTGAGAGAGCATACGTTAATGCACCACCAATGATTCCTCATTCAGTTGAAGGGCTTTTGCCTATAACACAAGGCAACAATCAGTGTCTTGGGTGCCATATGCCAGATGTAGCAAAAGGTGTAGGCGCAACAGCAATCCCAAAATCTCACTTTACAAACTATAGACCAGAAACGGTACTTAAGAATGGCGAGTTGGTAAAAGAGGGCAAAATTGTTGGCCTTCAGGGTGATATTGGGAACGTAGGTGATATAAAAGTTGCTAAAGTAAAACATTTAAAAGGACTTTATCAGGGTAGATTCAACTGTTCACAGTGTCATGCTCCACAAGCTAAGATTGATACAGTGGTTGGAAATACCTTTAAATCTGATGGCCTTACAGAAGAATTGAAGTCGCATTCAAGCTTGGCTGATGCGATGAATGAGGGTGTAGAGTAGTGGCAAATAGAAGAGATTTTTTTAAATCTTTTACTAAAACATTAGGTCAGACTAAAGAGGATTCATGCCTCTTGGTTCGACCCCCTTATGGAGAGACGGAATCTCTTTTTCAGAATAAGTGCCCCTCTTGCGAAGGCAAAGAGTGTGTTACTTCTTGTGACGAGAAGATTATTTTCATAGAAGAAGACGGTACGCCAACACTGACTTTTAAACAAAATGGTTGTACCTTTTGTGATGCGTGTGCCGAAGCGTGTAAGGAAGAAGTGCTCTCTTTGAAAAATGTAGATACCTCTTCTTATATCAATGCAATATTTAAGATATCGCTTGAAGCATGCGTGGCGCATCATGGCGTGATTTGCAATGCCTGCAAGGAACCCTGTATTGATGATGCCATTTTGTTCAATGGGATGTTTAATCCTGTGATTGACGATGAGAAGTGTACGGCATGTGGATTTTGTATCTCACGATGCCCAACACAAGCGATAAGTTATGAAGTGTTTCAAATAAACAGTGGAGAAGCAATAGAATGAATTTACAAAAAATATATCCAAAACTTTATGGAAAATTAGAAGATAAAGAGGCTGAACTAAGACACCTACTCAACATAGACGAAAATTATGAAGATTTTGATTCAGAGGAGTATGAGTTTGATTTTGAGGAGTACAATTTTGTTATTTATATAGCAGAACCCATTCAAGATGCTTTAGGTGAAGTAAAAATGGAAGAACTCATGGTTAAGTTGCATGACAATGATACCTTTGTAAATTTTTTGGCTTCTGAAAAAGATCTCTATGGTGTCAAGTCGGTATTGAGTAAGCAAGAAATAGAGCATTTGGTTTTAAAGCAAGTTGAGGAAATTGTATGATTAAATATTTTCTACTCTCTATCTTTTGTTCGGTGTCTTGGGCAGCACAAGTGCTTGCCCCTATTGATACTATAGAAATAAATGGAACAGTGAAAGATATGGTGATAGAGGGAAATAAACTTTTAGCTGCAACAGATATGGGCCATGTTGAACTTTATGATACCGAGACAAGAGAAAAAATAAAAGAAATATCTATACCAGATGTAAAAGATTTTATGGGCGAAATAATGCCTGCAAGAGTGATGAGTGCAGATATGTTAGATGAAAAATATCTTCTTTTGAGCGATAGTGGAAAAGGAGGATATTCAAATTTACATATTTATGATAAAAAGCTGATACAGATTTATTCAGCCCAAGATAAAAAAGCAATTATCAAAGCAAGATTTGTGGATGCTACACATGTTCTTCTGGGCTATTTGAGTAATGAGGTCGCATTGTTAGATATTGTAACAAAAAAAGAGATATATCGCCAACAACTTAGCGAGTCAAAATTTTCAGATTTTGCATTAAATGAAGAGAAGAGTAAAGTTGTTTTCTCATGTGAAAGTGGTGTGCTTAGCGTAGTAGATGTTAAAAGTGGTAAAGTTATAAAAGAGTTAAAAGGGCAAAACGTAGACAATGTGTATAAAGTAGACTACAAACAAGGAAAAATTTCTGCAGCAGGACAGGACAGAAGAGGAGCACTTTATGATGTAAAAAGTGGTCAAGGTACATATATAGAAGGAAAATTTCTTATTTATGCAACAGCACTTAGCCCATCTGCCCAAAAAGTTGCATTTTCCATGGATGAGCAAAATAATATTTATATTTACAACAGATCAAGCAAGAGCGAAATAGCCGTACTTAAAGGGCAAAAGAGTACACTCAATGTTATACTATTTAAGAATGAAAATAAAATCTATTCAGCCAGTGATGATAGTACCATCATGGTTTGGGACCTAAAGGAGAAAAAATGAATGTATCAAGTATAGTAGTGCAGGCACTACCAGAGTATATAGATGGATTGATAGAAGTATTTAATGATTCGGAGCTTTGTGAATATCATCTTCATGATAAAGAGACAGGGAAAATTATCATAACCATAGAGGGCAAGGATGTGGGCGAAGAAATTGAGAAGCTTGTAAAAGTACAGCAAATACCTCATGTAATTGCTGCAGATATGATGATGACATACCAAGAAGACAGTCTTGATGAAGAGATTAGGGTACTTAATGAGCAAGGTTTGGTACCAGCTATGTTGAATGATGACACACTAGAGGCAAGAGATATTGTTTATAATGGTGACTTAAAGAAAAAAGATTTAGGATTTTAGAGATGGCAGGAATGATAGAATCAGTAATTAAAAATTCTCCTTTGGGACGATGGTATATAGAACTTACAGACACAATGAAAGACGACGAAGAGCCTATCTTATGTATGGATGTTTATGAGTATGCTGATAAAATTGAAGAGATGGGTAAAGAGTATGATGGTGTTGTTGAAGTGATTTGGTCTAGTGATGACAATGTGACGCCAGAGCAGATTAATGAAGTGCGTATGCAGATGAATGCATACGAGGCAGAACAAGAAGCCAAAAAAGAAAATGCAGAGCATATGCCAGATGGCACCCCAAATTTTTCTGCATAATCAAGAGGGAATAGCGTGAAGGTTTTAAAAGAAATTTATGGTGTAGGTATACTCTTCTTTTACTACATGAAATATATTATACTTTTTGGGTGGCCACTGCTTCGTTTTGGCCTAGAGTATAAGCCAAATATTATTATGGATATATTGTGGGTTTATTGTTTGATTCTTATGATTAAGGATCTTGTGTATAAATTTGTACTCAAAAAGAGCTATTGTGACAGTGACTCCTGCTCCTCGAAAAAATAATGTATATCTAGGTAATTAATCTGTTATAATTTAGAAATTTTATACAGAAGGTTGCAAAATGTTAGAGATTGCACAAGCAAAAATATTTTTTGGATCCCAAGAGGAAGAGAGAGAGTCCTGCCAAGAGAGAAGAAGCCCTTATGACAACACAGTGGTTAGTTCTGCGCCGATTTGTGATGCAGATGATACAAAAAGAGCACTAAAAATAGCCAAGAAAGCCGCAATTAAAGCCGCCAAAATACCTATGTCACAACGCATATTGTGGCTGGAAGATGTGGCACGAAAACTCATTGAACAAAAAGAAAAATTTGCCATAATACTTGCAAAAGAGGTTGCAAAACCAATTTTGTTTTCTCGTATAGAGGTAGACAGGTGCGCTGAAACTATTAAATTAACTGCATTAGAATTGGCAAACTTGGGTGGCGAAACAATCTCTACAGATATTATGCCCAGTGGAAAAAAAACATTGGCATATTTTAAAAGAGAACCTGTAGGTGTAGTAGCATGTATCACTCCTTTTAATTTTCCACTTAATTTAGTAGCACATAAGATAGCACCAGCACTTGGAGCAGGGAACAGTGTGGTACTTAAGCCTACGCCAGAAGCACCTATGACAGCCTATATGCTTGCAAAACTTTTTATTACATCTGACTATGCAGTAGAAGACACACTTTCGGTTGTCTATGGCGATGCAGAGGTGGGTTCAGCTTTAGTACAGAGTGATATACCAAGAGTCATCAGTTTTACGGGTTCTGTACCAGTAGGAAATATTATTACAAAGCAAGCAGGTATTAAAAAAGTAAGCTTAGAACTTGGTGGAAATGCAGCGAGCTATATTGACAAGAGTGCGGACTTGGAAGTGGCGGCAAAGCGCTGTGCTTTTGGTGCATTTTATAACTCTGGGCAAGTGTGTATTTCACTACAGAGAATTTATGTTAACCATGAAGTCTATGAGAAGTTTGCAGCATTAATAGCGCAAGAGACAGCATTGCTCAAAGTGGGCTCTCCTTATGAAGAAGAGACATTTATGGGCCCTCTTATAGACAATGAGTCTAGAGAACGTGCTCTTGCATGGGTTGAATCAGCAAAAAGTGAAGGTGCGAAAGTTATTGCAGGCGGTAAAGAGATAGAAGGCATCTTTCCTCCTACTGTTATGGCAGATGTGACGGATGAGATGAAGATAGTGTGTGAAGAGGTTTTTGCACCCATTGTGAGCCTTGTATCGGTATCTGGTTATGATGAAGCTATAGTGAAAATGAATGATTCACCTTATGGACTTCAGTATTCTATTTTTACCAACGATTTGAAACAGACACAAATGTTTATTGAAGATGCTGAATGTGGTGGAGTCGTGATTAACGATATCCCAACATTGCGTTTTGATGTACAGCCATACGGAGGCTCCAAGCTTTCTGGTGTTGGAAGAGAGGGGCCTAAGTGGGCACTTGAAGAATTTACAGAAATTAAAAGTGTGGTGATTTGCTAATGGAGTACATGTTTAAAGTAGGTTTTCTTGGAACAAAGGCACCTTTTTTTATGGATTTTGTCACTTTAGTGGTTGCGCTTTTGCCACTCTTGGTGGGCCTAGCAATATCGTTTGCAAAAAAAGGAAACTATGCGCTCCATGCATGGGGACAGACTACTATTTTTATTGTCTCCGTGATTGTGGTAAGTTATTTTGAATATGGTGTTCGTTTGGGCGGAGGTTACGAAGCTTTTGTGCAAAATACAACTGTTTCACATAACTACCTCTTTATGGTCTTGGTCATACATATTATTGTAGCTGTGCTTACTATAGGCTTGTGGGCAAGTACACTGATAGGGGCCAGAAGAGATTATCAGAGTGGCTTGCCTGGTCCATACAGTAAGTCACATAAGCGGGCTGGAATGCGTACATTTATTGGTATCACCCTTACTTCTTTAACTGGTATATGGGTCTACTTACTTCTTTTTGTATTTTAGATGAAAAAAGTTGCTATCTCTGCCTGTCTTTTGGGTGAAAAATGTCGTTATGATGCCAGTGACAATAAAGATAAACAACTATTAGAATATCTCAAGGAATGTGAACTTATACCATTTTGCCCAGAAGATTTTGCTTTTGGAACACCTCGCCCAACCATGGATCTTATTAAAAATAAACATCATGCAATCAGAGCAATATCAAATGAAAATGGAGAAGACCTTAGTGAAGAGGTGGTTAAGTATGCAAAAGATTTTTTTGATAAAAATCAAGGTATTGATCTCTTTGTGGGCAAAGACAGGAGCCCAAGTTGTGGTGTCTGTTCGGCTAAGGTATATGATGAAAACAAGAATCTTATTGATATAGGTGGGGCAGGTCTTATGGCAAAAGAGGCTAAAATACGCGAAATTTACTCTGTAGATGCAGAAGAGATAGGCAGTATAGATATCTCTACAATCGAAGATAAAAAAAGAAAAATATAAGGATTAAATACAATGAAACTATTATGGATACTATTAGTCAGCACACTATTTTTAAGTGCAAATGCTGCCAAAGATGACATTACAAAACAAGCAATTGTGAAGATATATACCGTAGCGAAAAAAGCAAACTATCTCTCTCCATGGAGTAGCAGTATGCAGAGCAGTACAGGGTCTGGAAGCATTATTGAAGGCGGGTATATATTGACCAATGCACACGTGGTGGCAAACCAAGCTTTTATTGAGGTGCAGAGATACGGGCAAAGAAAAAGATATACAGCCACAGTTTATGCTGTTTCGCATCAAGCAGACTTAGCGTTACTTAAAGTTGAAAAAGAGTCATTCTTTGCAGGGGTTAAGCCACTAACCTTTGGAGAACTGCCAAAGGTTGAGCAAAATATTATCGTCTACGGCTACCCTATGGGAGGAAGTACATTGAGTGCAACGATTGGTGTGGTTTCTAGGGTAGAGCACAACAGCTATGCGCACAGTGAAGAGTCTTTCTTGGCAGTACAGGTAGATGCAGCAGTGAATCCGGGCAACTCGGGAGGGCCAGCACTCTCTAATGGAAAAATAGTGGGTGTAGTAATGCAGGTGATTACTAAGTCTCAAAATATAGGCTATCTTGTACCTGTTAGTATGGTTAAGCATTTTATTGAAGACATGAAAGATGGACACTATGATGGCTTTGCAGATCTAGGTATCTTAACGCAAAAATTAGAAAACCCAACCTTGAGACGGTATTACAATATAGACAATACCGTTACAGGAAAACTTGTCGATAATGTACTGCATAACTCTTCACTTAATGGTATATTAAAAGCAGGAGATATTATTACGGCTGTAGATGGACACAATATAGAAAACGATGGTACGGTATCTTTCCGAACACATGAGTATACGAATTTTCACTATTTTGTAGATGCACATCAGGCAGGAGAAAAAGTGAAGTTTGACATCATTAGAGATGGCGCACAAAAAAAGATAGAGTTCACTTTAAAAAATACAGCAGATGAGATGTACTTAGTGAAAACAACGCGATACGACATGATGCCAAGTTATTATATTTACGGTGGCTATGTATTTTCTCCGCTTGAAAGAAACCTGATAAGAGCAACGCCGATTAACCGTCTCAAGTTAAGTAACCTTGCATCAGAGTGGCAAACAAAAGACAAAAAAGAGATTGTAGTTCTTTTGAAAGTACTTGCGTCTGATTTAACGAGAGGTAACAATGAGTTTAGGATGTGGCCTATAGAGAAGATTAATGGTGAGACATTTGATAGCTTTGATACATTTTATCAAAAAATGGAGAGTGCCAAAGGAAAATATATTGTCCTTGAAGATAAAGAAGGCGTAAAAGTTATCATAGACAAAGAAGAGGCAAAAGCAAAACAAACAGATATACTCAAGAAGTACAATATCGAGTTTGACAGGTCTGTAGATTTGAGGAGAGTAAAAGGTAATGAGGGATAGAGAGTGTAAATATTTTGTTCAAACTCCAAAAGAAGGTGAGTTTTTAAAACCTACCTTGTAGTGATTCGATGTTTATTCGTACTTTTTGAATTGCTCTAGCCAGTCCTTGTCTTCTTCGGTGAGCACGCCTACTTTTTTCAATAATTTTGTTTTGATGGCTATGAGCTCTTCAGTCTCAAAGTATTTGAGTAGATCTGGGTTAATGGTTGGCTCTTCTTTGCCATAGGAGATGAGCTTATCTATCTCTTGTAGTAACTCTTCTTTAGTTTGTATTTTAATCGGTTCATTTTCTCTATTCATTCTGTTATACTATCAAAAAAACTGCACAAAGGAAATAAAATGTTAAATATTGGTGATGAGGTACCTGACTTCTGCCTTCCAAATCAGGATGATGAGGAGATCTGTTTTAGAGATATAAAGGGGAAGTGGATAGTACTTTACTTTTACCCAAAAGATAATACACCAGGCTGTAGTACGCAGGCCTGTGATTTTACGGAAGCCATGCCAGAATTCGATAAACTTGATGTGCTCATATTGGGTGTGAGTCCAGACAGTCCTCAGAAACATAGAAACTTTATAGAGAAGAAAAAGCTCAAAATTACACTTCTGGCTGATGAGGAAAAAGAGTTGTGTAATACTTTTGGCGTATGGCAACTCAAAAAGTTTATGGGCAAAGAGTATATGGGTGTAGTGCGTTCTACTTTTATCATTGGTCCTAGTGGTGAAATAGTGGCAAAATGGGAGAAGGTAAGAGTGAAAAATCATAGTGAAGATGTGAAAGAGAAATTGATTGAATTGAAAGGTTGATTTTGACTTTTCTTTGACAATTATAGGCTACAATCAGGCATTAAAATTATGGAGATGATGAGATGAAAAAAATAGTAATGAGCAGTGCCTTAATGTTGGCATTTGGAAGTAGCCTTTATGCAGGTGGAGACCTTGGAACTGTAGAGCCAGCAATAGAAACACCAACAGTTGAAGTAGAGAGTGAGCCAAGAACATACAATGTAGGGCTTAAATTTGGAACACTTGGCTTAGGACTTGATCTTTCTACACCTTTAACAGAGAAAACATCAGTGAGGTTTAATATTAACGGCTTTACTTATAGCGATACTCAAGAGATTGATGATGTGAGCTATGATGGTGATTTGGACCTCTTAACAGTGGGCGCTCTTTTGGACTATTACCCAACATCTACAAACTTTAGGCTAAGTGGTGGTGTGTACTATAACGACAATAAGTTTAGCGGTACAGCTGTTCCGACTGCAACAACTGTTGTTGAGCTAAATGGAGTCGATTATGGTGTGAATGATATAGGTAGAGTTGACTCTGAAGTAACATTTGATAAATTTGCTCCATATCTTGGGCTCGGTTGGGGAAATCAAGCAACAGAATCAGGCTGGGGATTCAGTCTTGATGTAGGCGCGATGTACCATGGCGAACCAGAGTCAGAGATTGATGTAGTGATTAATAATGCTACTATCGAGCAGCAAATTAGAGATGATGTTGAAGCAGAGAAAAAAAGTGCACAAGATGATATCAGTAGCTATAAATTTTACCCAGTTGTGATGGTGGGTGTAAACTACTCTTTTTAGCAAGAGAACCTTTTATTGCACATTCTTCCATCTAGGGGAGAATGTGCAAAATTACTGGCTAAGATCCAATAACTTCTTATCAACCATACTGTATATTTGATCCCAGGTGAATGAAAAAAACTGGAATCCTTCTGCCGTAACATTGTCTATGTCTAGCTGATGGATAATCTCTTCAAGCATTTTTTCAAGATACTCTTTCTTCTTTAAAATATACGCAACATCATCACTCTTTTTCACGTCTTTTAATATGTCAAATAACTCTTTAGAGTATTGATCGGCTATATTTTTTTGCGACTGGTCTAGATAGTTTTTTAAAGCCAATAGCCCAGAACCTGCCATAAGTGCAAGCGTGATAAGTAGTGCCAAGAAGTCAGCATTTTCTTCAAAATAGGAGGGCTTGTCTTTGTCATAGTAGGACATGGCACCAGGGTGTATAGGCATCGTTGTACCATTGTTCCAGTCAGGCTGAGAAACAAGACCTGCCAGTGGCGTATATTTTAGGAGATCTAAACGCCTTTCAAATAGAACACTTGTAATGGTCTTGATGGCCTCTTCGTCTGCGCCAGTATGTGCCACCAGTAGCCTATTGACTGAGATAGTTTCGATGCCTTTGCTCGGTACGGCAGGGGATCCACTATAGATACCTTTTGGAATCATAGTTGTTTTGAGAGCAGGCTGCTTGATGGTCAATGCTGCGCATTGGTCAATGGTAATAATTTTTGTATTGGTTGTTTTGAGTAAGTTTGAAACAAAAGTGTTCATAGGCGCTTTAACGACAAAGACAGCATCTATCATACCATCATTAAAGGCGCTAGGGATATCACTTTTAAAGCAAGGAAAGTTTTTCACATCTTTGATGCCCATACCGTAATGCTTGGCAGTAAAAAGAAAAGAAATCCATTGGCCACTACCTTTCGTAGGTAGAGCCATATTTTTCCCCTTGAGGTCAGCAAATGAAGTAATATTTGAGTCTTTTCGTACAATGAGGTGGTAATAGTCTGGATATAGATTGCTTATGATATAGGCAGATTTCCCTGCTTTGACATCTGCTTGCACAGTAGCAAGCTCTACTTCATCGCTCTCAAGTTTGCTGAGACTGTCTTCTGACCCTCGACTTGTTATAAGTTTAATTTTTACATTCTCGTAGTTTGCCTCAGTCACTTTTTTGATAGCATTTGCAAATGCATATGACTCACTACTTTTTTTACCTGCACCGATTCTGAGAGTAATGGTTTCTGGAGGCTTGAAAAAGTTTAACCAAATGGCATATGAGATGCCTGCAAGAAGTAGAAGTACGAAAATTACAATACCCAGTTTTTTAAATTTATTTATATCTTTCATGCATCTCCCTTGAAAATATCGTTTAATTATAGCAACATAATCTGATGCGAAGAGGTGTGGTGTGCTTTTATGTTTCTGATGAATAAAATTTAATGCTGTGATCCCTATATGTCATAGGGATCAATAGGAGAGAGAGGTAAAACTTATTTGCTACAACTAGACTTGTGTCCAAGTTTACAAGCTTTTTTGTAGTGAAATTTTGCTTTTTTAAAATTCTTGATGGTGCCTATACCATTCGTGTACAAGTACCCTACATCTGCACATCCCGTACTATAATTCATTTCACAGCTGTTGGAGACTAGTTTAAACATGGTTTTATCGGGTGTTGGCACAGTAATATGTTTATTAAAAATCATCATGGAAGCACTTTGGCAAGCGTTTCCATCTGTTAAGTTACACGCTTTTATATAATGATTGTACGCTGGAGTATATTCTTTGTGATCTTCATATAGGGCGCCCAGATTTCTACACGCCATACCGTCTTTCAAATCACAACCTTTTATGTAGTATTCTGTGGCTTTAGTGTCGTCACCTTTAATACGAGAAAGGAAGCCAAGATTGTTGTAGGCATTGTGTCCCAAGCGTAAGGCTTTCTGTAGATATGTTTCTGATAGCCCTAGATTTTTTATCACACCTTCACCGTTCATATATGACATGCCAATGTTGTTGCATGCGGTATTGCTGCCAAGATCACATCCTTTTATATAATATGTGGCAGCCCTCTGCTTGTTTACTATTCCCAGATAACCATAGTCATAAAAATTTCCTGCTTTATTGCATGAGTTACCATTGTTTAATTCACAACCTTTTTCTACATAGTGGAGTGATTTATTTAGATTTTTTGTTACACCAAAACCAAGTTCATATAGGCTTGATAAATCTCTACAGCTTTGTCCGTTTCCATTTCGGCATCCAATGAGATAATTGTTTTTTTGCTTTGCATAGACTGTGCCCTCATGAAGCGAAGTGGTACTCACGGACATATTAATATCTTTTGGAGTATGTTTTTTTGGTTCTTCTTTTTTGGGCTGCGTAGCGCAGCCCATGGTTAGTAGTGCCACAGCTAACCCTAGCATTATTTTTTTATACATCTCTTCTCCCTGTGTGTTTATAGGGTAAAAGTATACCTAGTCTATGTCAAAAAATGTCAATCTTGAAAAAATAAAAGAGAATGATTTAGGGATGGATAGTTCATTTTATAAAATCTTAAACATATTTTTTGTATAATCGCGTTCCTTATTCTTTTATAGAAGCATTTTTTAATGCTTAGGATTTGGAAATACTCATATAGTTATTCCTTGAACGGTTGCGCTTCTTGATTGACAAGAATAGAGCGTTGATGACTATAGTGGCTTAAACCTAGATGAAGCATAAGCTTCCAATTGAACTTTTTACAGTGACTGTAATGGTTCTTATAGTACTTATACCAAGGAGAAAAAATGGTAACAATGAAAGACTTACTCGAATGTGGTGTACACTTCGGGCACCAAACAAGAAGATGGAATCCAAAAATGAAGAAATACATTTTTGGCGCAAGAAAAAATATCTACATTATTGACCTTCAAAAAACACTTAGATACTTCAAATATACATATAACGTTGTAAGAGATGCAGCAGCAGAGGGACAAACAGTTCTATTTGTTGGTACAAAAAAACAAGCAAGACAAGCAGTGAAAGAGCATGCTGAAAGATGTGGTATGCCATATGTTTCAACAAGATGGCTTGGTGGTATGTTGACAAACTACCCAACGATGAAGAAATCAATTAGAAAACTTGAAATTATTGAGCAGATGGAAGAGAATGGTCAAATTGATCTTTTGACTAAAAAAGAAGCATTGATGCTTAAAAGAAAGAAAGAGAAATTGAGTTCTTATCTTGAAGGTTTCAGACATATGAAAAAGCTTCCAGACATGATGTTCGTTATTGATGTTGTGAAAGAGCACATTGCAGTAAAAGAAGCAAGAAGACTTGGCATGAAAGTAGTTGCACCACTTGATACAAACTGTGATCCAGATGTAGTTGACTATCCAATTCCTGGAAATGATGATGCGATTCGTTCAATTAATCTTTTCTGTAAAGAGATGGCAGAAGCGATTATTGAAGGTAAAGTAGCTTACGCTGAAGCAAATGGTGAAGAGTCAGAAGAAGCAGTCATTTCTAATGATGAGATGACAGCAGTTATGTCAGAGGCAGCAAAAGAGAATACAGCTCCAGCTCCAGTAAAAGAAGCACCTAAAGCGGCACCTAAAAAAGTTGAGACAGCTGCAAAGGTAGAAGAAAAAGTTGAAGCAAAAGTTGAAACTAAAACAGAAGCAAAAACTGAAACTAAAACTGAAGAAAAGCCAGCTGCTAAAAAAGCACCAGCAAAAGCAGCAGCAAAAACAACTGCTACTAAATCAGACAGCAAAGGCGATGATCTTACTAAAATTGTTGGTGTTGGAAAAGTTTATGCTGGAAAATTAAATGATGAAGGTTTTTACTCATTTAATGATGTAGCAAATATGACAGACGCACAGATAGAAGTGATGGAAGAGAAATATAAATTTAAAGGTGACTTTAGAGATGCAGTTGCATCCGCTAAAGAGTTGGCAGGAGCGTAATCATGGCAAACTTCGGACCTAAAGATATTAAAAAACTCAGAGAGATGACTGATGCAGGTATGATGGACTGCAAAAAAGCATTGACTGAGTCAAACGGAGATATGGACAAGGCTGTAGAGTGGCTAAGAGACCAAGGAATGGGAGCAGCTGCTAAAAAAGCAGGAAAAGTTGCTGCCGAGGGTTCTATTGGACTTAAAGTAGAGGGCAAAAAAGCTGTGATTGTTGAGATTAATTCTCAAACAGATTTTGTTGCACAAAATGATAAGTTTATAGAAGTCCTTTCTACAGTTGTTGGGCACGCATTCGATAACAGCATTGCTGATGCTGATGCGATTAATGCTTCTGAGATTAGCGGGCAAACTTTTGCTGACTATCTTTCTTTGCAGGTTGCAACTATCGGTGAAAAACTAGTAGTGAGAAGATCAGCCCTTGTTTCTGGCGATGATGCAACAGCTGTTAACGGTTATGTGCACTCAAACGGACAAAATGGTGTAATCATCGAAGCAAAATGTGACTCTGCAAAAACAGCAGAAGCAATGACGCCAATACTTAGAGAGATCGCAATGCATGCAGCTGCTATGGCTCCTTCTACACTTTCATATAAAGATTTTGATGCGCAATATGTAGAAGAAGAGACCAAGGGTAGAATCATCGCTATTGAGAAAGAGAATGAAGAACTTTCAAGACTGGGTAAGCCACTCAAGAATATTCCTCAGTACATTTCAATGAGTCAATTGACTGATAGTGTGATGACGCAAGCAGAAAATGCATTAAAAGATGAGCTGAAAGCAGAAGGTAAGCCTGAGAAAATTTGGGACAAAATACTTCCAGGTAAGTTGGCTAGATTTATTTCTGACAATACAACACTTGATCAAGAGCAGTGTCTTTTGGATCAAAAATTTGTAATGGATGACAGTAAAACAGTTGCCGAGTACGTTGCAGAAAAAGCAAAATCAGCTGGTGGATCAGCTGAAATTACAACCTTCACAAGACTAGAAGTAGGTGAAGGCATAGAAGTAGTAGAAGAAGATTTTGCAGCAGAAGTAGCAAAACAAATGTCATAAGCTATAAAACCCTTTTGGGTTTTATAGACCGACTCTTTTCCTATTTGCCTCCACACCTTTTAAGTAATAATATTTCCTAATCATTTTATACCAACACGTTTCACTCTTTCTAAAGGCAGAGAGGTTTATATTTAAATAGTAGTGTTTTATGTTAAAATACATAAAACACATAGAAGGCTCTTTATGTCTAAACCTTTATTAGAGGCAGCAAATATTTCTCATCGTTTTGATTACTCGCTTTTTGAAAATATTGATTTTTCTGTGATGCCTAAAGAGAGTATCGCAATAGTTGGCCGTAGCGGTAGCGGCAAGTCTACACTTCTTCATATTTTTTCGACATTTATAAAACCAAATGGTGGTAATGTAACACTTTTGGATAATGATCTCTATGGCTTATCTGATGGTGATATTGAGTCTCTTAGGAGATATGATATTGGGATTATTTTTCAGTTCCATTACCTCTTTAAGGGCATGAGTGCATTGGAAAATATTACAGCATCAACTATGCTTTCTGGTGAAACATTGGATGAACGTATTTTAAAAAAATTAGAGATAGACCATCTAATGGATCACAAGACATCTGAACTCTCAGGAGGAGAGCAGCAGCGTGTTTCTATTGCCAGAGTCTTGAGTAAAAAGCCAAAAATTATATTTGCAGATGAGCCTACGGGAAATCTTGATAAAGAGACGGCCAATTTGGTTATGGATGTACTGCTGGACTATATTGAGGAAAATAGTGCAGCACTGCTATTGGTGACACATGATGAAGAGATGGCAAAGCGCTGTAGCAAGGTATATAGACTAGAAAATAAAATACTCACAAAACGAACCTAGGAGAGATAGAAATGATACGTATAATACAATGGACTTTGGCTTCAATTTTTACACTTTTTATATTGACAGCTTGCGTGAATGTGGCACCTGGAGGACAAGGATACACTATTGCAATTCCTATGCAGACGATTAATTCTACAGTAGGGTCAAATTTTCCACAAAATCAGAAAACTTCTTATGGCACATTGACTATTAATAAGCCAAATATTCTTGGACAACAGGGTGGTAATAAATTGGGACTTGGCACTTCGTTTAGTTTTGCCAATATGTTTATCCCTAATGGCATCAAGGGGGCAGTGTCACTCTCTTCAGGAGTTCGTTATAATGCAAGTGACAGAGGTTTATACCTTGCAAATCCAATGATTGATAATATAGAAGTACACAATTTTGCACTTTCTAAATATCTCACGCCAGAGATTAAAAATATGATAGGTCAACTGATAGCCAAAGAGGTTGCAAGAAGACCCATTTATCATATCAATAATATGGGAGCATCTCTAGTTAAAGGTATAGGTGTTGAGAATGGCAATGTAGTGGTAACCCTAGGACTGTAAGTTTACTTCTTTACTTGGGAGATTAAAACACCCTCTAGGAGCTTATCGATATCTCCATCAAGAATTGCATCAACATTGGTAAACGCCTGATTGCTTCTTGTGTCTTTAACCTGCTGGTAAGGTTGCAATACATAGGAGCGTATTTGATGACCCCAACCTATTTCTGATTTTTCAACACCATCTATGGCAGCTTGCTTCTTTGCCATCTCATACTCAAATAGGCGAGACTTTAACATTTTGAGTGCAGAAGCTTTGTTCTTGTGTTGGCTTCTGTCATTTTGGCACTGCACAATGACATTGGTTGAGATATGTGTGATACGAATGGCAGAGTCTGTCGTATTGACATGCTGTCCTCCAGCACCACTTGCACGGTACGTGTCAATACGAATATCTTTGTCTTCAATAACAATATCTATATCATCATCTATCTCAGGTGAGACCATTACGGAACTAAAAGATGTATGTCGTTTTGCATTGGAGTCGAAAGGGCTAATGCGCACAAGTCTATGAATGCCATTTTCTACCTTGAGATAGCCATAAGCATTTTCACCTTTTATCATAAAAGAGACATCTTTAATGCCTGCTTCTTCACCAGCTTGGTAGTCAAGTTGTTCTACTTTAAAGTCATGTCTCTCTGCCCAGCGTAGGTACATTCTATAGAGCATATTTGCCCAGTCTTGAGATTCTGTGCCTCCTGCACCGGGGTGTATGGAGACAATAGCATTGTTGCCATCATGTTCTCCGCTGAGCATCATTTGTACCTCAAGGGCATTGGTGCTTCCCATGAGACTGTCTGCATCTTCAAAGAGCATCTCAAGGGTCTCATCATCTTTTTCTGACTTTGCCATTTCAAAATACTCCGTGGCGTCATGTACAGCATCATTAGCATTATTATAGGTGGCCAGAATACGTTCAGTTTTTGTTTTTTCTTGAGAAATTTTTCCAGCATTTTGTGCATCATTCCAGAAGTCTGCATCTTTCTGCATCTCATCTATTTCACCTAGTCGCTTAATCAAAATATCAGGCTTCACTATACTGCCAATATTTTCCATTTTACTTGAAAGAGATTTTAAGAGCTCGCTGTATTCATAGGCATCCACGGTGAAAAAGTTCCTTTTTTCTCATTATATTTTGGTATCATTTTACCAAAACATAACAAAATAGAGGGTTAGAGATGATCATTGCTAAAACAATAAGTGAATTACAAGAGGCGAAAAAGATACAAGAGGGAAGTGTGGGATTTGTTCCAACAATGGGTGCTTTGCATCAAGGGCATTTGTCGCTTATTCAGCAGGCAAGAAAAGAAAATGACTTCCTTCTCGTTTCAATCTTTGTAAACCCTACACAGTTCCTAGAAGGTGAAGACCTTGAGGCATATCCTCGAAAAGATGAGGCAGATATAAAAATATGTGAATTGGCAGGCGTAGATATACTCTTCATGCCAACAATAGATCAAATGTATGAAGAAGACGAGCTTTGTATTGGGGCCCCATCGGTCAGAGGCTACGTACTTGAAGGAGAGAAGAGGCCAGGTCATTTTGATGGGATGTTGCAAGTGGTAATGAAGCTACTCAACCTTTCAAGCACAACAAGCGCATACTTTGGCAAGAAAGATGCACAGCAACTTGCACTGATTACCCAAATGGTGAAGAATTATTTTATGGATGTTATTATTGTGCCTTGTGAAATTGTGCGTGATGAAAAAGGTTTGGCATTAAGCAGTCGCAATGTCTATCTCTCTAAAGAAGAGAAAGAGAGGGCATTGTGTTTGTCTCACTCTCTAAAAAGAGCGACAAAATTAGTTATCTCTGGTGAGCTAAATGTTGAGAGTATTAAAAAAGAGATGTCTGATATTCTAAAAGAAGCAGATCAGGTAGAGTATATCGCTATTGTTGATAGAGAATTCAAAGTACTGCAGGAAGTAGAAGTGGGTAATACAATTATTTTAGTTGCTGCATGGGTGGGTAAGCCAAGACTAATAGACAATCTTTGGCTCTAGAAGAGATCATCATCGTAGCCAAATGGCTGCTTGTTATTTGATGGCTGTTGCTCTGTTGGTATTTGTTTTATGGGCTGCTCTTCTCTTTTTGTCTGAGTCAATGGTATTGCCCTTCTCTTTCTTTTTTTAAGTTGTTGCTTGATGGGCTTCACTATATTTGGCGTAATGACATCAGGTTTCTCTTTGTACGGATCGATATTTTCAAACATCTCTTGTGTACTATTTGTTACTGCCTCTTCAGGAATCTTTTCAGAGGTGGTGGTTTTTGCTCCAAGTTCTGGAGCAGGTGTACGTATGCCATCTTTAGGCTCAAGGTAGTCAAGTTCAACCAGTGTGTCTAATACTCTTCTAAAGGTGGGAACAGCAGACTTGGAGGCAAAGTAACTCTTGGGTGCTTTTGCTTTAACAACTAAGACACCAATAGTATATTTATGTCCTTTTTTATCATTGGCAAAACCATAAAAACTGCTATGGTATTCATTGACGTAATGTCCATGTTTAGCAATATGCGCTGTACCCGTTTTTCCTCCGATTTCAAGACCCGGATAGATGGCATTTTTTCCTGTCCCTTTTTTGACAACTTGCACCAAAATATTATGTACTTGTTTGGCTGTTTTTTTCTTTATGGGCTTTAAGTCTCCCACTCTTGGCTCAAGGGTGTATTGGCTTCCTCTTGCGTCTTGAAGGTAGTCGACAATACGAGGAGTCATGGCTATTCCATTGTTATTAAATGCACTATAGGCCTTAAGCAGTTGCGTAAATGTTGCAGTCATTCCGTACCCGTATGAGCTATTGGCGCGGTGCATTTTATTGCTAAGAAGATGTTCATTTTTGATTTGTCCTGAAAGGTCTCTAGAGAGGTCAATGCCTGAAGCTTTTGATATGCCAAAATTAATCATCCCGTCTCTGAAATCTTTACCAGAGAGTCTCCATGAAACTTGTGAAATTCCTATATTAGATGAGTGGACAATGATGCCACTAACGCTCAATGAATTGAATTTTTCATCATCAGTAATAAATCTTTTTTCTCCAATTTTAAATCGCCCATTATATGTTTTAAACCAACTTCTTGGCGTGACAACATTATGATCTAGGGCAATGGCCAGCGTGATAGGCTTAATGACAGATCCGGGCTCATAGGGGTATTCGGAAAACTTAGGATTTAGGGAGGGGATATCGTTTTGAACAATATGTTCTGGATCGTAGCGGTTGGTACTGGCAAGACTCAAAACTCTCCCCGTTTGACTCTCCATAACACCTACCATAATTTCAGATGCCCAAACATACCTCTTCATGCGGTCTACAATAAGCTCAATGCGTCTTTGCAGGGCAAGTGGTACATTTAGGTGTAAATCTAACCCATCTACACGCTTCATAACCACACTATTTTTATCATGTATGATTTCACCAATTACATCTCTTTTTCCTTTGAGATATCCATTTTTTCTAGAGGTAATATATTTGTTATAATTTCTTTCAAGACCTTTTTTCCCTTCAGGTCGCGTATATCTTCCTTCACTTTTTTTCCCAACATATCCAAGAATTGGACTCATGACATCTTTGAGCTCAAAGCGTCTGTCTTCCCCGTTCTCTACAATATCTAGCCCATAGAGTATCTCTATGCCATTACGATTTTTAGTAGAGCGAAAAACACCAAGTTTTCTAAGTTTATAAGCAAGGGATTTAAGTTGCATAGCATATCTAGAAGTGATATTTCTAGAGAGAACAATATTACCCTTTTTTATTTTGCCTTTTTTGTTTTTAAATTTTTGATGTATTTTTTCTTCAGAAATATTACTGTAAATACTAAAAAGTTTAACAAAAATCTCTTTTTTGTTTGGATCAACACTGGCACCATTAATGACGGCTTGATATGTTTTTTGTGAACTGCTTAGTGTGTAACCATCTGCAGAAATTATGTTGCCTCGTAGAGATCTATCATTAATGGTTGCAGTGTAACTTGGCATTTTTCGTTCAAGGGTGATGTTTTTTAGCATCGAGAGTAGAAAAATAGACATGGCAGCAATAAGTGCAAGAAAAAGTACAGTTATTTTATTTTTGCGCTGCACCATTGCTCTGTTTTTTATATTTTTATTCATATGTCCTTTTTCCTGGATACAATTTTATACAAATCTATCTATAAATTGGATAAAATACTGAAAACTACCAGAATGAAAGAGTATAGATGATAGATAGACAATTATTGGCTGCAGTAATGATATTATTGACTGTTTCTCTTGTGATGAGTTACTCTTTATCTGCCTATACTGTACTACATTTTCATTATCCAAGCTTTTATTTTTTCATGAAGCAGAGCTTAGCTGTGTTGATTGGGTTTGTTGCAATGGTGATCTTGAGTAAGATGAATCCTGATAGATGGTTCACACTCATTGGTATGTCAATGTTTATACTCTTTTTTGTGCTTATGGTTGCTATGCAATTCATGCCATCTTCCTTTGTGGATGCGGTAGGGGGCGCAAAGAGATGGATTCGTCTTGGGCCTGCTTCTATTGCTCCTGTGGAATTCTTTAAAATAGGTTTTATATTCTTTCTTGCATGGAGTTTTGCAAGAAAACTAGCCAACAAGGGAAAGATGGGGTTTATTGAAGAGGTAAGGGCGTTCTCTCCTTATTTGGTTGTTTTCTTTCTGGCGGTTGTTGTGATTGCAATCTTTCAAAAAGATTTAGGACAAGTGGTGGTACTTGGTGCTACACTTTTGATTCTTTTTCTTCTTGTGGGTAGTTCATTTAGATTTTTTATTACACTGTTGTTGGTTACTTTTGTTGCGTTTGTAGGACTCATACTCTTTGCACCACACCGTATGGCAAGAGTAAGAAGTTGGTGGGGAACAGTTCAAGATAGTATTTTGTCTAAATTACCATTCGAGTCTATACAGAGTTTGCGTATAGAGGCAGGCAAGGAGCCTTATCAAATTTCTAATTCATTAAATGCTATTCATAATGGAGGCCTGTTTGGTCAAGGGTTAGGAAATGGACAGTTTAAATTAGGCTATCTAAGTGAAGTGCATACCGATTTCATTTTAGCAGGGATTGCAGAGGAATTAGGCTTTGTAGGTGTTGTTTTTATTACAATGACCATTATATTTATTATTTTTAGAATTTTCAAAATTGCATCAAAAGTGAAAGATCCAATGTATTATATTTTTTGTATAGGTATTGGTTTGCTTATCGCTTTTTCATTTATATTAAACAGCTATGGCATATCTGGCTTGACACCTATCAAAGGAATAGCTGTTCCTTTTTTAAGCTACGGAGGATCACATATTTTGGCACTTTGTATTGCGATTGGAATGGTGTTGATGATTTCTAAAAAAGTACCGAGAAACAGAGAAGGAAAAATACTATGAGTATCATTATGACAGGTGGAGGAACAGGGGGTCATCTTGCTATCATTAAAGCAATCAAAGAGAACCAGAAAGATGAAAAACTTATCTATATAGGGTCTACAAAAGGGCAAGACAAGCAGTGGTTTGAATATGATGATGATTTTTTTGATAAGTATTTTTTAGAGACACGCGGCGTAGTTAATCAAGGCGCACTTGGAAAAATTAAATCTTTATGGATGATGTTTAAAGCCACGATAAAAGCCAGAAAGATATTGAAAAAACATCATGCAGAAGTCGTTTTTTCAGTGGGCGGTTTTTCTGCTGCTGCTACCGCTTTCGCTGCAAAATCCATGGGCATACCTCTTGTGATTCACGAACAAAATGCAGCATTTGGAACACTTAATAAATATCTAAAGCCTTATTCGGAAGCATTTATATCCTCCTATCTAGAAGAAAGTCCCATCAAGTCTTACCCCATTAAAGAGATATTTTTTGAAAAAATGCGCATACGATCAAAAATAAAAACAATGATTTTTTTAGGTGGATCCCAAGGAGCAAAAGCCATTAATGACCTTGCGTTGGAACTCGCTCCAATACTCAAAGAAAGAAATATTAAAATAATACATCAGGCAGGGGAAAGAAATATCAAAGAGGTAGAAGAGGCGTATAAGAAAATCGGTATACATGCAGAAGTGTTTGGTTTTACGACCCATTTGGTAGATTATATGGAAGAGGCTGATTTTGCTATTGCGCGCTCAGGTGCCTCAACACTATGGGAACTTTCAGCTATTGCCCTACCTACACTTTTCATACCTTATCCTTATGCGGCGAGTGACCATCAATACTATAATGCTAAATTTTTAGTAGAAAAAGAGCTTGCTTGGCTTATGAGAGAGGGTGAAATTGATAGAAAAAAAATCCTCACTATTTTAGAAATGGATCTTAAAGATATAAGCACAAATCTTTCTAAAATCGTTGACAAAAATGGAAGTAAAAAAATATTTGAATTACTAAAGCGTATTTAATTTTTTTTACAATATAATAATTTTTTTTGCCAAACTTATTGAAAAATAAGGACGGAAAGTTAGGGGTCTTTTATAGAGATAGCCCGACTGCACTGTGCGACGTTTGGCAAAATATAAATCTTTATATATTTTGCTTTTATACTTACAAAAGGAAGAAGCAAAATGAAAAGATTATTATTTCTGCTATTTATATTAACATCGGTGCTCTCTGCTACAAACACTATCTCAAACATTAAAGCATCAAAAGAGAATGACACAATTAAATACGAGATTACGCACGATATAGACAGCAGTGCAAAAATTAAGTTTGTGATTCAGGATGATGATCAAAGGTTTGTCATTTATACAAACCCACTCAGAGTGCTTTCATTTGAAAATGGACACTATGTGAAGATTCATGAGGGAGTAACACTCTCATCAGAAAACAATAAGACAATTGTAACAGTGAACACAGCAGTGATTACTGGACTTGATAACACACAAAGATTAATTGCTATTCCTGTCGTAAACAATAATGAATTGTATGAGAATAGGGTCGATAGACAAAATGTTAATATTCTTGGAGATGGTGGCGTAGTGACACCACCAGAAGGTGGAAACGAAAACAACAGTAGTCATGGTGGGGAAACACCATCAGGCAACCACACAAACACTATCTCAAACATTAAAGCATCAAAAGAGAATGACACAATTAAATACGAGATTACGCACGATATAGACAGCAGTGCAAAAATTAAGTTTGTGATTCAGGATGATGATCAAAGGTTTGTCA
>Ga0256844_10000123_pt1 | contig 31388 bp, 28 predicted proteins | sample MusselsmetaG_FD_189100 | JGI IMG/M metagenome (GOLD analysis project Ga0256844, IMG submission 189100) | Mussel associated microbial communities from hydrothermal vent at the East Pacific Rise, Pacific Ocean - Mussels | ecosystem: Host-associated > Mollusca > Shell > Unclassified ... | reverse complement strand
AGACAGTTATTTTGCTATCAGCCCGGCCGGCCGGCCGGCCACTATTAATGCTCAAGGCATCAGTATTGGTGCCAGCAGTGATGCTCTCTACTTTGGTCACCTCTTATCAGCCCCATTAAGCATCATCTCAGTACTGCCCGAACAGATTGCTCAACTAAGCGACATCAGGCAATGGCAATATATAACTCTTTTATATCTGCTGCATACCGACAAACTGACACTGCTATCTGTCTGGAGTCCCACGTTTATAAATACATTACTGGCTCAACTGCCGCACTTTGCTGAACAACTTATTGCCGATATACATAACGGCACTCAGACACAGCTGGTTCCAGACACCCGGCTTCCTGCTGCTCCGCAACGGGCAAGAATAGTCGCCAAAGCCCTGTCCGGCCATTATCCTGATACAGCTCTGCTATGGCCTGATTTACAACTTATCAGTTGCTGGACTCATGCCGGTGCAGCCCGTTTTATCCCTCGATTACAACAGCTTTTTGCACATACACAGATTCAGGGAAAAGGCCTGCTCTGTACCGAGGGTGTGGTTTCTATTCCCCTGAGCAACTACCGCTATCCGGTACTGGCGGTTAATAGTGGCTTTTATGAGTTTCTTGATGATGATAAAAATTCATACCTTGCTCACGAGCTTAAAGCCGGAGCTGAATATGAAGTCATTATGACCGTGCCCGGGCTCTATCGTTATCGCACCGGCGATCGGATAAAAGCACATCAACTGGCTGGTAGTGCACCACAACTGGAGTTTATCGGCCGCGGCACTCTGGTCTCTGATCTGGTGGGAGAAAAGCTCAGTGATGCCTTTGTTACCCGCTGCCTGCAGCATATTGACGGCTTTGCTATGCTTGCACCATCACTGGCACCTATGCCACACTATTGTTTGTTTATTGAACAGCATATAGGCATTGAGGCAGAGCAAGTGGAACAGGCATTAGCGCAAAATCCACACTATGCCTATGCCCGCCAACTTGGTCAGCTAAGCCCGCTGGTGCTTATTGCTGTTACCCGGCCGCTGCTCAGGTATCAGCAATGGGCCTTGCAGCAGGGACTGCGCCCCGGAGACATCAAACCGCCTTCATTAAGCACTGAAACTGACTGGGAATCACGTATGGATAAACACACAATATGAGCAGCAATAATACTGCCCGTGGCAAGACAATAAAAATAGTACTTATTTCTGCCAAAGGGCCGCTTTATCGACATCGCGGCGGCATATTCAAAAAATCCTTACGCTATCAGCCGCTGACTCTGACAACACTGGCGGCACTGATCCCAAAAGAGCTCAATAGCGAAGTGGTGCTCTATGATGAAGGCATTGAAAATGTGCCACTGGATATTGAGGCTGATATTATCGGCCTGACAGTCATTACCGGCACCTCCGTGCGCAGCTATGAACTGGCTGATCATTACCGGGCACGGGGCATTACCGTAGTGCTGGGCGGTCCTCATGTTACCTTATTACCGGATGAAGCTGCAGCCCATGCAGATACAATTGTCAGCGGTTATGCAGAACAAACCTGGCCGCAGCTGCTGCATGATTTTATCGCTGACAAGCTACAGCCACGTTACCAGCAAGGCGCTGATTTTACCCTGGACAAAGCCGTTTTTCCGGCACGTGAGCTGCTTGATGGCAAACGTTTTATTACTCAAGATGTTTTTGAAGCTACCCGTTCCTGTAATCACGCCTGTGAATTTTGTGTCGCACCCAGTGCATGGGGGCGCAAACCTTTCCAGAAACCGGTTGAACATGTTGTCGAAGACATTAAACGCCAGGGTGCTAAACGCCTCATATTTATTGACTTGAATTTAATTGCTGATCGCAAATATGCCGCCCGTTTATTTACTGCTCTGATCCCTTTAAAAGTCAGCTGGTTCGGCCTGTCAACGATACTCATCGCTCACGACAGGGAATTACTTAAACTGATGGCGCGCAGCGGCTGTAATGGCCTGTTGATTGGTTTTGAAAGTATTTCCCCACGTAATTTACAACAGGCACATAAACAATTTAATAATCCTCAACAATATAAAGAAGTGGTTAAATTACTGCATCGTCATGGCATCAGCCTGATGGCCTGTTTTGTCTTTGGTCTGGATGATGATGACCCGTCTGTTTTTCAGCGCACTGCTGATTTTGTGGTTGATGCACATATTGATTTGCCGCGCTTTGCCATAGCCACACCCTTTCCGGGCACACCGTTTTTTAAACGCATGGAACTGGAACAGCGCATACTCAGCTACAACTGGGAACTCTATGATGGTCAGCATGTAGTCTTTCAACCCCGTAATATGAGTGTCGAAGAATTGCAAAGAGGACATGAATCCGCCTGGCGATATGCCTATCGCTATCGTTCTATTGCCCGGCGTTTAATGGGTTCACGGGTACAGACCCATGTCGCCATAGTATCCAATCTGGGTTATCGGTTTTATGCCCATCATTTGCACAGCTTTTATAATTGTGACTGGTTTACCGGACAAAAAGGAGCTAAGGCTTAATGCGCCTGACAATTATACATCCTGCTATTGGCCGGCGTATCGGTGAAAAATATATTCGCTCCTGGCAGATGGAATCATTGCCTGCAGCCATTATTGCCGGACTGACACCGGATGATATAGACATTCGATTTTATGATGATCGTATGGAAAGCATTCCCTATGATGAACCTACTGATCTGGTCGCCATTAGTGTGGAAACCTATACAGCCCGACGGGCATATCAGATAGCCAGCGACTTTCGAGCCCGTAAAATTCCCGTAGTCATGGGTGGCTTTCATGCCACGCTGTGCCCTGATGAGGTGTCACGATTTGCAGAAGCTATTGTAGTCGGGGAGGCCGAAGAAGTCTGGGCACAATTAATTGATGACTTTCGCCACAATCAGTTACAGCCACGCTATAACGGCAGACCACGTACAGGACTTAAAAACATACATTATGACCGGTCAATTTTTCAGGGCAAACACTATTTGCCTATTGGCCTGGTTGAAGCCGGACGGGGCTGCCATTATCGCTGTGAATTTTGCGCCATCCAGAGTTTTTTTGATGCCCGCCACCAGCTGCGCCCGGTGGATGAAATCATTGCTGAAATTCTCAGCATTGCAGACAAAAAACGTTTGTTTTTCTTTGTTGATGATAATTTTGCTAGCAATCGTCAGGCCAGTGAACAATTACTCAGGGCACTGATTCCATTAAAACTTCGCTGGGTGACACAATTATCTATCGATGCCGCACATAATAAAGAATTTCTGACATTGCTGTCGCGTGCCGGCTGCAAAGGGGTGTTAATTGGTTTTGAAAGTCTTAATGCGACAACATTAAAACAAATGGGCAAGGGCTTCAATACCATGCGCGGCGGCTATCAGGCAGCATTAAAAAATCTACGTGAGCTGCGCATCTGTGTTTACGCCACCTTTGTCTTTGGCTACGATCAGGATACTCCGCAGAGCTTTCAACAAACTCTGGAATTTGCGCTGCAGGAACAGTTTTATATTACTGCATTTAATCACCTGACCCCCTTTCCAGGTACACCTTTGTATCAACGTCTGCAGCAGGAAGGCCGGCTATTATATGACTCATGGTGGCTGGATGAACATTATAGTTATAACGGTCTGCCATTTAAACCGTTAGCCATGCAGGCAGATGAAATTCAGCAGCTTTGTATACAAACCCGCCAGAAGTTTTACTCTCTGGGCAATATTATGCGCCGAGGATTTTCTTCGGTGAATCGTGCCGATGCCTTTATGTTTCGTAATTTTTTCCCCATCAATTTAATGCACCGGGCGGAAATAGGCCGGCGCAACCATCATCCATTAGGTGATATGAGCTGGCAGGGGCAGCTTCTGGAGACATGAGCAAAACGCTTGATTTTTCCCTGGCCAGAGCAGAAGATGAGGCAGATTTGCGCGCATTACTGCGCCAGCAGGCACTGCCCGGCTGGATTAATATCAGCTTTGAACGGGAGCCTGAGTTCTTTGCTGCTGCGGCTATTGAAGGTGAAGATGCACAGGTACTTATTGCCCGTGAACAACAAAGCAGGTCTCTGGCAGGGTTTTGCTCACGTGCAGTACGCCGGGTATTTATCAATGCTCAGACACAGCAACTGGGTTATCTGGGTCAGTTTCGCTCAGTAAAAAGCTGGCAGAACGGCTATCGTACCTATCGTGCTTTAAGTAAAGGTTTCGCCACCGTCGCAGCACAATTACATCAGCAGCATGAGCTGGCTTTTGATATCACCAGCATTCTAAGTGATAACCTGTCGGCAAAACGCCTGCTTGAAGCCGATCTTCCCGGCATGCCGCACTATCAGCACTATAGTGGTTTCAACACTTTGATCTATCGCAGCGGCGGCAGGGGGTATAAAAAGAATCACCCGCAGATTAAACTCGGCAGCGAACTGGGTCTGTCTGCAATTAGTCAATTTCTGCAGGACAATTACCGGCACTATCAGTTTAGTCCTGTCTGGGATTTACCAGCATTGCAAAGTGCCGGACTCAGTGCTGATAATTTTTTACTCTTTTGCGACGCTCAGAAAATTATTGCCTGTATCGCCATCTGGGATCAGCGCCATTATAAACAGGCAATTGTTCGCGGCTATAAAAACCCCCTGGCTTTTTTTCGACCATTGATTAATGCCTTTTCCCCGGTGTTCGGTCTGCCTTATATGCCACCAGTCGGACAACCGCTCAATCAGGCCTGGCTATCACATTTAGCCTGTCAGGATAATGCTCACAACGCTCTTAACATCTTACTCAACAATGCCTTATGGCGGGCAAAAAAAATGGGCCTGGAGCAGCTCATGCTTGGTCTGGCAGATGATCATCCTTTTTTAAGTCATGCCAAAAGATGTCGCCGCCATCTGAGCTATCATAGCGATATCTATCTTATTCACTGGCATAAAAACACCTGTTCTATCGATAAGCGCCCCTTACATCTGGAAGTTGCCACATTATGAAGCCGACTGACCCTGCATCTTTAAGTTCCCGAAGAGCACATCTAAAACAGTTTTTTGCTTTGGGAACATTGCTCTATTTACAATTTTTTTTACTGTATGGCAGCAGCAACTATTATTTAGCCAGCAATGAGATTGCTCACTACCATTTTTATTTTGACTGGGAGTTACACATCCCCCTTATTGCGCCCTTTATTTATATTTATTTATCTTTGAGCCTGTTTTTAATCTTACCGGTTTTTTATCTTCGCTATAAGCAATTACCTGCCTGGGCACTAAGTTATATGTGGATGACCTTTATTGCCTGTAGTTTATTTATTATTTTTCCCACTGAGTTGGCTGGTACACGCCCAACCATAATAAGCGGGAGTACACTTACACAAGCTTCTTTCAGTCTGTTATATTTTTTTGATAAGCCACATAATTTATTTCCTTCATTACATATTGCCTATACCACACTGGCACTATTGATTATCTTAAATAGTGATTTTAACCGCCGCTGGCAAGGCACAATTATTTTCTGGTGGCTATTATTACTAATATCCATATTATTTGTTCATCAGCATTATATGCTGGATATTCTTGGTGGTCTGGTATTGGCGACTGGCTGTTTTTATTGCATATATTTATCTAAAAATAAAATATAACAAAAAATCCTCATAATAATAAAAAATAATATTTTATATTATTCCATAAACCGATTGATAATACTGTCTCAATTATCAAAGATAACGATACACACTACTGAAATATGCAACTATTTATTCATGGATTACCCCAAGTTTGTTTAAACTAATTATAATATAAAACTTATTGCCTGGTTATTTTTATAATAACCAGGCAGTAAGTTTTTTAAAGAATGTTATATTAGCCTTGAATATTACCAAGAGCAGCAAGTTCTGCTTTCTGAAGATAGCCATCTTTATTAATATCGAGTATATCCCATTGCTCGCTAACTTTTTTTGAAACAGATGCTTCATCTTTACTAATAAGTCCATCTTTATTTACATCTAAGGATGAATAATCAGCAGCGAAAGAAGATATTGCAAAAATAGAAAAACATGCAGCGATTAAAATTTTATTTGTCATTTGAATAGTCCTTATAGAATTAATGTATTTGAAACAATTTTCAGATACATTATTATCTCAGCAAACTATATGCCATTATTTATAATTCATTGAGGTGTAATGGTTTAGTATAATAAAAACATTTATTATTAATATCATTGTTAATTAAATTGTTGCCTATAAGCGACAAAATAGAATAAATGATGTAATTTTATTTTTTGATTACGGTTTAAATACCATATTTATATGTCTTTTATTGGTCTTAGTCTTTACTCATACGATAATTATTAACCCCTTATTAAAAATAATTCTTGTCGTTAATTAGCGACAAGAAATTTTCATTGTAAATTGTTAAACAATTACTAACTCATATCACAGATTTATCTTTTTTTTAATGGTAGTATTTTTACAGCTATGGCTTTTTTATATTTCAAGTTCACAAACAGGATTGTTTAGATCATTGTGTCAAAATCTAATTATGCCTTATCAGGAAGAATGTTCCATCTAAGTTCTCTTTATCAATTATCCCTTATTAGTCTTATTATTATTTCATTACCATTAATATTTGCTTTTTTTTATGCCATAGTATCCATTACTCAGCATACACATTTAACCCAACAAACTTTAATTAACACCATAATTGTTACTGATAGCAATCGAATAATTTTAGAACGATTAATATCAATGGAACGTAATATCAGGCAATATCAAATACTTGAAGATCAAGAATTTCTTAAAGGTTTTCATGATCATCATCAAACATTTATTCATGCTGCAGCTAACATGAAATTTGAAGGAATAAAGTCCGAACTTAAAATAAGTATGAATGTTTTACTGCTTAATGAAAAAAAACTTTATTCCTTTATCATGAAAAAAATTAAGAATGATCACGGTGAGTTGACCAAATCTGACCTCAATGGCTATGCTGCTTTAACTCTTGAAGCACGAAGATTAGTTGATAAAGGTGCAGTTCAATTGATGCAGGAAGCAAAAACTATTTCTCTAGCAGCAAATCAGGTACAACAAAATTTAATATATAGCATTTTACTTGCCATCCCTCTGGCACTAACACTGGGTCTAACATTTGTATCATTATTAACGAAACCTATCCAGCATATAGGCGAAGCAATACGAGAAATTGGTAAGGGTGATTTTGATCAACCCATTAATATTGATGGCCCAAAGGATCTAAATGATTTAGGGAAACATCTGGAATGGCTTAGAAGTAGATTAAATCAACTGGAAAACAATAAGAAAAATTTTATAAAAAATATTTCTCATGAACTAAAAACCCCATTGGCAACTCTAAAAGAAGGTTCAGGTATTCTGGAAGATGAAATTGTTGGCGAATTAAATCAGGAACAACAAGAAATTGTTAAGTTAATGAGACTGGGATGCATGCAACTCAATAATTTAATAGAAAATTTACTCGAATATCAAAAATCTATATCAATTCAAACTGAACTCAATTGTTCAGTATTTCCCCTGAATTTTTTAATTCAACAAATTATTGAAGAATACCGATTGATTATTAATAGCAATAATATTAAAACAGTAATACACCTTCATTCCTTTGAAATACAAGCAGATCGTGACAAAGTCAGAGTTATTATAAGCAACTTATTATCCAATGCTTTAAAATTTGGTACTTCTGGCAGTGAAGTGGGAGTTTCATTAAAAATACATAAAAATAGTGCTTACTTCCTGATTGAAGATCAGGGAAAGGGAATATCTCAACATGAAAAAAAATTTATTTTTAATGAATTTTATCAAACTAATCATTCTGAATCATGGCCTGTTCGAGGCTCTGGACTTGGACTTAAGCTGGTAAAAGATTATGTAAATATTCATCAGGGTACAATTAGACTTCTTAAATCTAATAAACAATATGCTGGCGTCAGGTTTTTAGTCAAACTGCCAATAAATCAATATACATTACCCGGTAAAAAATAATGAGACTAAAATTATTCGTTTTAGCAATTTCAACTATTACGGGTTGCTCATCCATTAGCTCCAGGGATAATCCAGTCATCCAGGATATCAGCCCTTTATCATGTTCCATTTCAGAGTTGGATAAATTCATGACTTCTGCCATCCATTTTACCACTCTTTCAGATAAGGAAAAAAAGATTGAATGTAATAAGCTTAGATTTAATTATACCGTTCTGAATGACTGGAATTCGGGTTGGTCTTTAGCCTATGCTATAAATAATTATCCTGCTTGTGGAACGATACATGAAGGTATTAACATTTTAGAAAATATACGTGATACAAAACTTAATAGTGAGCAAATTAACTGGTTATTGAATCATCATATATTGCTTTTAAAGCAGCTTAAAACAATTAAAAGCCACAAGAAGATAAATAATGCGCTCAATCAAGAGCTTAAATTATCAAAAGAGCAACTCGCTAATTGTCAGAATGAAAAAAGCATCATGTTATTGAAACTTCATGAGTTAAAACGTATTGAGACCAGTATCAATCAACGATTGGAAGAGGATCCAAAATGAATTCTTCTAAGAAACATCATACTCAACGAATTCTTTTAGTAGATGATGACGAAGGTTTACTTAAATTACTTACATTGCGCCTGCAAACCATGGGTTATGAAGTTGAAACGGTTCTTAGTGGAGAAGAAGCCATTGTACGATTACCACTTTTCCACCCTCACCTAGTGATCACCGATTTACAGATGGGTGAAATTGATGGAATGAAATTATGTGAGAAAATACAGGAAAAATATCATACATTACCTATTATTATCCTTACTGCTCACGGAACAATTAAAGATGCCGTAGCAGCTACTCAACAAGGGGTTTTTAGCTTTTTAACTAAACCTTTTGAAAGTAAAGAATTTTTAGAACAGGTTAGTAAAGCTCTTACAATGAATGCAGCTGACCAACAAGACAAACACAATGATTTAGATGAAGACTGGCGGGCAAATATTATTACCCGGAGTCCTTTAATGAATGATCTTTTACGTGATCTGAAAAATATTGCTTACGGTGATGCCAGTATTTTTATTCATGGTGAAAGTGGAACCGGTAAAGAATTAATTGCACAGGCTATACATAATGTCAGCCCCAGAAGCAAATACCCTTTTGTTGCTGTCAATTGCAGTGCAATTCCTGAAGATTTATTGGAGTCTGAGTTATTTGGACATCGACGTGGGGCATTTACTGGTGCATTAGAGGAACGAAAAGGTTTATTTCAACTCGCAGATGAAGGGACTCTTTTTCTAGATGAAATCGGTGATATGTCACCCGCCTTTCAAGTAAAACTTTTACGTGCATTACAGGAAAATCAAATCCGTCCTATTGGTTCAAATAAAACCATCCCTGTTAATGTTCGAATTGTAACAGCAAGTCATAGAGATCTGGATAAACTTGTAGCCGAGCACAGTTTTCGTATGGATCTGTATTATCGAATTAATGTTGTTACTTTAAAATTGCCCAAATTATCTGATAGACGTGAAGATATCCCTTTATTAGCTAATCATTTTATTAACAATCCTGATATCAATTTTAATGATAAGGTAAAAGGGTTTTCTAATGATGCAATGGAAATGCTGGTCAGTTATGACTGGCCGGGAAATATCAGACATTTACAAAATGTTATTGAACAAGTCTCTGCATTTGCAACAACACCTATCATTCCCGTAAAACTGATTGAAAAAGCTTTGCATGAAAAACCTGCTAAGTTTCATAGTTTTAAAGAAGCAAAAAATGACTTTGAGAGACAGTATTTAACTCAATTACTACAAATGGTTAATGGGAATGTTACTCAAGCGGCACGCCTGGCCAAAAGAAACAGGACGGAATTTTATAAATTACTCAAACGCCACTTAATTGAACCCTCTCATTTTAAAAAAAAAATACAGTTTTAATTTAAACTGCATGTTATTTATTTAGCTTCAGGCTTTAATTTCACCTTTACCTATATTCCTGGATCAAAGATACACCAATATTTAGATTAGAAAATTAACACGAGAAAATTGATCAGTTACTATGAGAAACAAACAGTTGTCACCCACATTTTTAACGCGATATGGACCCTGGGCATTAATCACCGGTGCCTCATCAGGAATAGGCGCTGAATTTGCACAACAGCTTGCTGCTCTGGGCTTTAAGCTGATATTAAGCGCAAGAAGCACAGATAAACTGTACAGTCTGGCAAAACAATTAGCGGCTCAATACTCTATTGAGGTGCAGGTATTGACGCTGGATCTTGGTGATAAAGATTTTATGAACTCCATTAAGCAGCACACCGCAGAGCATGAAACAGGCTTATTAATTAATAGCGCCGGCTTTGCCCTCACCGGACCATTGCTGGATAACAGCATCAACGCAGAACAACAACTGCTGGCCGTTAATTGTCATGCTCCCTTAGTGTTAAGTCATTATTTTGCCCATAAAATGAAGCCCCGAAAAAAAGGCGGAATCATCTTTCTCAGTTCTATTGTGGCCTTTTCAGCAGTACCACAATGGGCTAATTATGCAGCCTCCAAGGCCTACAATCTGGTACTTGCCGAAAGTTTACATAGTGAACTCAAACCTCTTGGCATTGACGTATTAGCACTGAGTCCCGGCCCCACGGCTACCGGATTTCAGCACAATGCCGGAGTGCGTGATTTTATGACCATGGATGTTCAGCAGGTGGTACATCAGGCACTGACAGACCTGGGCCACAAAGCCATTTCTATTCCCGGGGCATTAAACCGCTATAATAATTTCTGGGTAAAAATTTTTCCACGCGCACTGAACCGAAAAATCTTTGCCGCTATTATCAATAAAGTACGCCTATAAACCCCTGGGATATAACACTCCGCCCCTGGCACACCCTCTGGCTACTGACGGGCAACAATTTTTTGCCCGTCTTTAAGCACCGTATACGGCCTGTATTGTGCATTAAAGGGTACGCTCTGATGCGCATGGATATAACAACCCGGTGATAAATTGGCTTTAGCTCCCAGTAACACATCCTGTTCAAGGTGAATTTCATCGACAAAGAGCACATATTGTCCATCGGGATCTTTTTTTATAACGTGACCACTGAGCATGGCCTGGGTACCCAGAATAACACCTCTGGCAATATGCAGATGATAACGTTCCATCACGGTGACACCAGGGCTCCAGAAAGCAAAAGGACTGACTTTTGCTCCCCATAAGTTTAACCACAGAGCATACAGTCCCGGTACACTGCGCAATAATTCCTCACTCAGGGGGAAACGGTTAAACGGTAGCTGCAGCTGGAATAACCACCACCAGAGAGTATGTGTTGTTGAACTGACACTGACTATGCCTTTGGGCCGACCCAGGAAAAAAATAGTCAGCCGACATAAGAAAGGCGGTAATAAATAAAACCATAGCAAAAAAAGCCATAGTGCGCTGAGCATCGTTTCACTCAGATAATAACTGCCAGCGATACCGCTGACAAAAAAGACAAGGCTATAATAATTAAGCATAATAATAAGTACATAAGAGGCTGGTGGATTATCGTTCGTATTATTCATGATAACAGCTCATTTTTTAACGCAAATTCAGGGTAAATACGCATCATCTGATTGGTAGCAGGCATTGCCTGAACAGAATGAATAGCCCCCCAGATAAGCGGATCAGGTGATTGTTTGCCTATTATCTGAATCATTAGCCCTTGCTGTTTTTTTAATTCCGGAAACTCCTGACATAAATGCTTTATAACACGAATGCCGCCATGTTTAGGCGCCATATACTCATGCATAAAATAAGTGAGCAGACGGGCATTTATTTTTTTTGCTGTGCCACTGCTCTGCTGCAGTAGTTCATTAAGAGCATTGGCGCAAATAGCCACATGACGACTCTCATCCTTAAGGTGCTCACGATGTGCTTTGACAAAATTTTTCTCCAGCGGGATTGATGAACTTTCCGCCTGCAATACCATCTGATGTGAAATGTGCGTGGAAAATTCTTCCAGTATCAGCAGGATCCACAGCAGTAAAGCGTTAATACCGGGTAATAGCGCCAGTAACTCCAGCGTCAGGCGTTCACTATGGCTCATCCGGGCAAAATAGAGATCCTGCTGCTGGTAAATAGCGGGTTCTGCCAGCTGGTTAAGGGCACGAAACATATGATAGTGTTCCACTTCCTCCTTAATCATTTCCCGCATACAGTATTGTAAAGGTTTATTCTCACGCAGCAGGGGTGACTGCTGGCTGCGCTTAATCACCAGTGAGATAAAACGTGCTTCCAGAGTCATCAGCTGTTCTATGGCACGCAAGGAAAACAGCTGGTTATAACGTAGTTTCTGCGCACCTGTCAGCTGCGTATAAAATGCCGTGTGATACAGCTGGGTTAATTCCTGCGGCATAAACAAACACTGATGATCTATCGCACTGAACTCCGTTGATAATTGTGTTTTATTCTTCACTGCCTGATACAGGCGTTCAATCGTTATTATCGGCATTTATGCTGCTCTATTATCCGGGTGACTGGCGGGGAATACTCTTGGCGCAGACCATAGCTGTCGATATTGCCGCCAGTAATCCACTAGCGGGGGGTGTTCAGCATAAGCTGGCAGTAAGTGCCAGGGTAATTCAGGATGTTGATGATGCACTAAGTGATAGTTTGAGTTAAGTAAAAAAAGCTGTGCCCATTTGCCCAGTTTCAAATTATAAGCACCGCTATCCCGGTCAATCGGGCTAAAAGCATGGGCAATATACTGTCGTGTTGACCAGTTAAAGGCAAAGGCCGCATACAATATCAAACTGGGTATTAATTTTAAATCCAGCAGATACCATAACAGAACCCAGAGCAAAATAATCAGACCTGTTTCAATACTAATCCATTGCAGCACCCGGGTATTAAAGCGGTTAAACATTTTATTGGTTGTCAGATAAGCATTAAAAGGCCAGAGTTTCAATAGCCAGGGCAGGCTGGCGGCAATCAGGTTAGTCAGCAGAATAAATATCCAGTAGGTACCGAATAAAATACTATACCATTGCAGATGCCGGAAAATTTGATTTGCCCGGGGCTGTTGCGGATCATAATATTCAAAACACTCATGTTCATTGCGATTATTATCATGATGAAAACCATGGGTAAGACGATAAAATGTCGCTGATATGGGAAACAAAGCACCATTAATAAAGCTCATTAAACGATTAAGCAGGGGATTTTGCTGATGATTATCATGCACACCTTCATGCAGCAGGACATAATTGGGCTGCAAAATAATAGAAAAAGCAACGGCAGCAATGATAATTTGCCCGGCACCACCGTGGGAGGCCAGATAGAGCAGCCATAAAGCACTGCCGCTAATGCCCAGCGTCAATAAAAAATTAATAGCACTTAGTGGTTTATTTGGTTGCTTTTTTTGCATGGGGAAACAGCATTCGGCTAAGAATAAACATCACCAGCAGTCCGAGTAAAAAGGCCAGCAGTAAATAGAACTTCATTTGTGAACCCAGCTCATCAATAATGACATTGTTAAACGGATCAACAGAAAAATCCAGAGCCACAACTTTCCATTGCCCATCTTTTTTAATTGCGGTGGCTAACCAGCGCGTATTAAATTCATATTGACGATCATCTGTAAGCGTAAAACTGTCCTTACTATGACCTGAGGCAATAATAGTATCACCATGAAAATAAGCCGCACCATCCAGTGATGCTTTGGTATGAAAAGCCGCCAAAGGAGCTTCCGGCAGATGGAACATCTTCTGATAATAGGCAAGAATGCCGGCTTTACCCACAGCCACTTCCGTGGTCATAAAGGAAACCACCGCACGCTCATCAAAGTGCTTCAATAAGCCGTCCATATCCAGAGTATTGAGACTATTTTCAATATCATAGAGTATTTTTTTCAGCTGTTGACGATCATGACTACGCTCTATATCCTGTGCCTGAAGAGATAAGGGCAGAGATAGCATGATGAAAAAAAAAGCGAAAATCAGTCTGAAATATTTACTCATCTTTTTTATTTTCCCTGCGGATTCATTGCATCTTAGAAATAGTATAGTAAATTGTCAATGAACAGCCTAATTTCAGTTACACTATCGATTATGACACTCTAACTAACAGATTGTAGAATATATTCAATTGCAAAAATAGTCCATCACATACATGCCTTCTCTCTATGGGAGAGGGCATGGGCACTAAATAGCAGAAAATCATTTTTAATTAGGAAAGTAATGTGCAATTTCCCCGTTCATGGTATCCCCTATGTTGTTCACATGAAGTTAAAAGAGGTGCTGTTATTTCAGTTCAGGCGCTGGGTCAGCAACTGGCTGTATTTCGCACCGTGTTGGGTAAACCAGCTGCCGTAAAAGCACAATGCTGTCATATTGGCGCTGATCTCAGTAATGGCTGGGTAACGGGTGAGCGACTCATTTGTCCACTGCATATGTGGGCTTTTGATACTCAGGGTCAGTGCCAGGATATTCCCTGTCAGCAGGAGATCCCTAAACGGGTTAGGCAGAATGCACTGCCTTGTGTGGAACGTTATGGACTTATCTATGGTTTTTTTGGTGATTCTATTGATTTTAACCTGCCCGGCTATAGCGAAACTGGACAGTTTATTACATCCAGCCCCCTTATTATTGACTTTGCCGCCCCCTATGAAATGGCAGGTGCCAATTCCTTCGATGAACAACATCTAGCCACCGTACACCGGCGCCAGGTGATTAATGGACAAAAAATTATGTCTGATAGCAGTGAACATTTTGCTATTGAGTATCAGGCTAAAGTCTGCGGACACACACTTTATGATAAAATTTTGCATTTAATAGGCAAAAAGCAGGTACATATGCGCCTGGATTGCCGGGGTGGCAATTTATTATTTTTTAGCCATTTGGGTACCAGCAATCGTATGATCATCTCTTTACTGCCCATTGATGACCAGCACAGCAGGGCTTTTATCAGCACGCTATTGCCTCAGGCAAAAAATAAATTATTTTGGCCCTTACAATATATGGCGGCCTTGATACTCAATCGTTTCACTATGATGTTTGTTCAGCAGGATGTTAAAGCCCTGCAGGGGATAAATTTTAAATTTATTAATGTTCTGGCTGAGGCTGATGCCACCATGATTAAATGGTATCAGTACTGGAAGCAACTGCCCCGCTATGAGTTTTCCTGCAGCAGTAAAAAATAAGCATTACAGCAATAATCATGGCATCAATCTTTTAAAGCACGTATCTTTTTCGCCGGATTACCGGCATAAAGACTATTTTTATCAACATTGCCGGCTACTACACTGCCTGCAGCAATCACTGCACCTGTGCCAATAGTGACCCCCGGTAAAACAATAACTCCGCCACCCAGCCAGACATTTTTCTCAATACAAATATCTTCTGCATAAGATGCTTTTTTCAACCGCTCTGAGGGCCGGGTGGCATGGTTGACTGTTAACAACTGTACATTAGGACCAATTAAACAGTCATCACCAATACTGATATGCCCGCCGTCCAGAAAGGTAGCATTCATATTGATATAAACACGCTCAGCCAAACTGATCCGCTCACCATAATCACAGTAAAAACCCTGCTCAATAAAGACATCATTGCCACAGGCAGCAAAAAGTGCCTGTAAACGCCGCAGATTACCATGCGAAGGGCTGCGGGAAAATTGACGACAGATTTCATGAGTACGTTTGCGCTGTGCAATAAGCTCTTTGCTGATACTATTAAACTTCATCAGCCGGGTTTCCAGGTTTGCACCAGTGGTGCATTTGAGTGCCGCCGGTGCTGGTACACTGCACGTTGATAAGCCTGTTCAAAAAACGCCGGCTGGCGGGCAATAGCTGTACATAATTTATTGACTTCAGGACGCAGCCCTCCGCGCCCTAAATCCAGGCGATCAGCATCCCAGCAGGCACCTATGGTCGGCTCAGCAATAACAAAGCCCTTACTATGATCAGCACAGGCGTGCATTAATAATTGCTGTTCATGTGCATTAATTAATAATAGCTCCCGAGGCAGGCTTTTTATAAATTCGGCCGCCCGCTGACCATGCTCCGGATCATTAAAATCCGCCTGGCGCTGACTATCGTGTAAAAAGGCAAATAATTCAATCACCCGTTGATTAGCTTGATTGTGTCTGGCAATTAATAAGCCATTAATCCTCACCCGTGCCCAGTGAGAGACACCATGCACTCCCTGCCAGTCAAGCTGAAATGTGCTACGGATAAGTTGTATTAATGCTGGACTGATCATGGCTATATTTTGTGCCGCTGCTGACTGTATTGATTATTTTTGCATTTATCCCCACTATAGCAGGATATCAGTTATAATTTTACTGGCTTTTTTAATTTTCAACCCATCCCAGGTACACTTTATATGTCAAAACATTATGATCTCATTTCCATTGGCGCCGGCAGCGGCGGTATTTCTGCCGCAGAACGGGCAGCCGAATATGGCAAAAAATGTCTCGTTATTGAAAGTAAAATAGTCGGCGGCACCTGCGTCAATGTTGGCTGTGTACCGAAAAAAGTGATGTGGAATGCTGCTAATCTGGCTCATGGGCTTAAAGATGCCCGGGATTACGGCTTTGATGTCAGTCATAACGGCCTCAACTGGAGCAAACTGATTGAACAGCGCCAGGGCTATATTGCCGGCATTACCAACTGGTATGGCAATTATCTGCAAGAGTCTAACATTGATTATATTCAGGGTAAGGCCCGATTTGTTGATGCCAAAACAGTTGAAGTCAATGGCGAACAATTTACTGCCGACCATATTGTGGTTGCTCCCGGTGGCTACCCGAGCATACCAGATTTGCCCGGTGCTGAACTGGGTATCACTTCTGATGGTTTTTTTGCCTTAAGTGAACAACCTGAACATATTACCATTGTCGGCTCCGGCTATATTGCCGTTGAACTGGCCGGTCTGATGAGCAGTCTGGGCAGCCAGGTGACCCTGTTAATTCGCAAGGGCCATGTACTGGGTAATTTTGATCCAATTTTATCGGATACACTGGCATCTGTACTGCAGGAGGATAATAATATTGTCCTGCTCAGTACTACTGAAGTAGAATCCGTTGAACACGATGAACAGGGTAAACTGACCCTGCATTGCAGTAAAAATCAGCAGGTCAATAATGTTGACACTCTGGTCTGGGCCATAGGTCGTACCCCTAATACTGCTGATCTGAACCTTGAGGCCGCCGGGGTAAAAATGGATGCCCAGGGTTATATTCCCAGTGACGAATATGAACAAACGAATGTAGCAGGTATTTATTCGCTCGGCGATGTCAATAGAAAAGCGGCCTTAACACCGGTTGCTATTGCTGCTGCCCGGCGCCTGTCAGATCGCTTATTTAATAATATGCCTGAGCGCAAGCTGGATTATAGCAATATTGCCACTGTGGTTTTCAGTCACCCGCCAATTGCGACCATAGGACTGACCGAAGAGCAGGCACGTGCTTCCCATGGCGATTCGGTGAAAATTTACAGCACTCAGTTCACCCCCATGTCACATGCCTTCACTGAGCACAAAGCGCCGATAGCCATGAAACTGGTGTGTGTCGGTGTACAGGAAAAAATTATCGGTTGTCATCTTATCGGCCCGGGTGTTGATGAAATGATGCAGGGCTTCGCTGTCGCCATTAAAATGGGCGCCACTAAGGAAGATTTTGATAATACTATTGCTATTCACCCCTGCAGTGCCGAAGAACTGGTCACCATGCGCTAATATATAATAATCAAAGGATGTAATATGACTATTCGCTCTTATAAAGAGTATACACCTGACATTGCTGAAGATGTCTTTATTGATGAGTCCGCGCAAGTGATCGGCCGGGTAGAAATTGCCGCAAACAGCTCCATCTGGCCAAACACCACTATACGCGGTGATGTTAACTGGATAAAAATTGGGGCTAATTCTAACGTTCAGGATGGCAGTGTATTACATGTCACCCATGACCATACCAATAAGCATCCAGGCGGTTATCCCCTGACCATAGGCAATCAGGTGACTATCGGTCATAATGTGGTACTGCATGGCTGTACTGTTGAAGATAATTGTCTTATTGGCATGGGAGCTATTATTCTTGATGATGCCTATATTGAAAAGAATGTTTTTCTGGCTGCAGGCGCACTGGTGTCACCGGGCAAACGTCTGCAAAGCGGTCACCTGTATGTCGGCAGTCCGGCACGAAAAATACGCGCCCTGACAGACGAAGAAATTGACGGTCTGCAATACTCTGCCGAACACTATGTTAAATTAAAAAATGATTATTTATAGGCACTGTCCGAATGGCTATTCGCTGATTTCTGCTGCCGCAGCTTATGCAATAAGCGGGCAAGCTTAGAGGCATCAACAGGCTTGCTCAGGTAATGGTTCATTCCTGCTGCATAGCAATGTGCCTGCTCATCATCCATCGCATTGGCGGTCAATGCGATAATACTGATCCTACGCTCTGAACTGCTTTGTGCCTCTAACTCACGTATTGCCTGGGTCGCCTGATAACCATTCATTACCGGCATCTGACAATCCATAAAGATGGCATCATAGACAGTATTTTTATATGCCTGTAATGCTAATTGACCATTATCAGCTACATCAACAATACAGCCTGATTTTTTTAACAACGCTTTTGCCACCATCTGGTTCACTGCATTATCTTCAGCCAGAAGAACATGCAGGAGGTGTTTATCATCCGTCGGCAGCGGGCAGCTCAGCAGTGGCTGTTTTTTGCTATCGGCCGGCGACGGTGCAAGCGGGCAGGTAAACCTCGCCCAAAACACAGAACCTTTACCCAGTTCACTTTCCAGTCCCACCTGGCCGCCCATCAACTCCGTGAGTTCTTTACTGATGGATAATCCCAGACCAGTACCGCCAAAATGACGGCTGGTCGATGCATCAGCCTGATTAAATTTACCAAAGACATGCTCAATCTTATCTGCGGCAATACCGATGCCGCTGTCTTCAACAGAAAAACTAAAATCAACCTGAAACTGATCAAGCTGATGACAGATAATATTAACGAATATATCTCCATGCAGGGTAAATTTAATTGCATTGGAAATAAAGTTTGTCAGTATCTGTCGTATACGTAAAGCATCAGCAATAATGTATTCGGGCATATTCTCATCTATAGAATATGCCAGCTTAATATTCTTTTGCCCGGCGCTAATATGTAGTACATCCACCATTTCAATAATCAGCTGATGCACGTTCAATACTGCCGGCTCAATGCTCAGCTTACCTGATTCAATTTTTGACAAATCAAGAATATCATTAATAATATGCAGTGAATTATCCGCCGATGAGTGAATTTTATGCACCCAGTCCTGCTGTTCAGCAGTAAGTTCTGTATCCAGTAGCAAATCACTTAGACCAATAACACCATTCATCGGCGTTCTCAATTCATGACTGATATTAGCGACAAAACTGCTTTTTTGCTCACTATGCCTTTCCGCCAGCTCTTTAAGATCATTTAATCCCTGCTCATATTTTTTGCGCGCGGAAATATCCACACCATAGACTTGTACAAAGTTTTGCCCATGCTGCTCCAATGGGTGGAAATGCCACAAAAAATATTTATTCGCAGCACCACTTTCAACACCATCAATATGTTTAGCCGATTGAATACAACGCTGTAATAAGAGTTCAATATCTTCTGGTAGTATCAGCGGTCGCCCCAGGTCATTAAAACCATGCTCAACCATTAATTCTGTCATAGCAGGATTTGCATAGTGAATAGTCACATCTTCATCCAGCTGCAAAACGGGTGCAGGGTTTAATTCAGCAAACAGCGATAAGCGTTTTATTTCACTTTCACTATAGCCTGATTCTGTACAGTCGCGAAATAAAATAATGATATCATCATGCGTATCTGCAGTTATGGCCCGTGCATCAATTTGAATATAGGAGCCTGATTTGTCTACCCATAAAAGTTCAGCATGCTGTTCATCGCTCTGCTGGTTGAGCAGCTGCTCAAGCGGGCAGGATTGCTGCTCATGTTGATACGGCCCGTCAACAACACATAAAACCTCATGAGCCGATAAACCGATAATATCATCCTGCTGCCATTTAAGTATTTTTTCTGCTGCAGGATTAACAGCACGGATAAGGTGCCCGGCATTAAAATGTATAACGCCATCGGGAATCGCCTGATAAAGACTTGCTGCACTTTTATCTGCACGAAATTCTATGCTTTGGCTAGTCATAAATTATACCCGTCAATGGTGTCTGTTAGTAATAATTCATGAGGGTCATTGTTCTTATCAATCGGATCAATAACTTTTGATATTTTCACCGGCACTGTATTATTTTGCTCCGCCAAATCCATTACTCTGGGCGGCAGACATGGCTGACCGTCTGCATGATAAACAATTATTACTCTGGGCAGTAAAGGTTTTTGTTTATCTATCTCAACCACCCGGGCTTTCTCACCAGTACTGAGCAGTACCGCACTGGTCAGTGGATAAATACCTAACACATGGATCAGTTTACTGACGATGGTTTCACTATACAGGCCTTTTTTTGCCAGATAATACAATCGTTTCAAAGCACTGGCAGGCAACATGCCCTGCTGTCCCATTAAGCCGTGAATCAGTTCATCATAAAGATCGGCAAGCTGTAAAATTTCCGCCTGCCGGTGCACAACACTGCCCGCTGTTTTTTCGGCAAAAGTACTACTGTCATGATGCTGCACAATTATCTGCTTAATATTATCTGAAAAATCATTATTTTTATGCAGAATATTTTCTATAATTGAAATATGCTGCTGCACTAACTTTTTTTCCGCACTACTATAAGGTTTGGTTTTATCAAATAAGTGCATGGGCAGACGTGCCCAGCCAACATCATGTAATAAAGCTGCTGTTGCCAGCTCATTAATTTCATCGGCAGTGCAGGACAGATGTATAGCCAGAGGGATAATTAAGGCAAACACAGCAAAGCTATGATCATTGAGTTTTAAATCTTTACGGTGTAAGTGCAATAAGCTCAGCATAGCCTGATCATTGCGATTTATACTGGCAATAGACTGCTGGATAATAGGTGTAATGCTATCTGCAGACAGTGGCTGGCCATTGCGCACTAACTGACTAAAGCGGTTCACTAGCTGGCCAATCTTATGCTGTAACTCAGTGGCAACCTGTAATTCCTCATGCAGTGAGGCTTTATTTTCTATTGGCGCTGCAGCACTATTATCGTCATCCACAGAGGTAATGCTTACCGCCGCTTGCTCCGCCGGCAGAGCTTCTGTGTTTGTCTGTACTGCGGCAACATCTGCTCCCTTGCTCAAATCAATCAGCAGATGCTCAACACCTGCCTGCTTCAATAAGGCAATATCACTGGCGGATTTAATTTTTCGTCGATGACGTAAGAATGGACTTTTAATCCAGGGAATATCAAGTTCATGGATGAACATACCTTGGGATAGCTGCGCAATAGTGATCTTTCTTATATGCATCTTTTAAGTATAGATGCATTTACTTAAGAAATATATGTAGGAATCAACCTACATTGCTTTTATGTCGAACTATTCATTAAATCCCGTATACTGGCGATTACCGGCGCAACTTGCGGCTTAACTCCCCGCCAGATTTTAAATGATTCTGCCGCCTGACCCACCAGCATACCCAAACCATCACTGATATGCTCAATACCCTGCTCACTGGCCCAGTTCATAAAGGCTGTCGGCTGTGCCGCATACATCATATCGTAGCAATGAGCATGAGCAGAGATGATATTCTCTGGCAAGGGCGGTACTTCACCCTGCAGACTGGCTGCAGTGGCGTTAATAATCAAGTCAAACTGCTGTTCGGACAAGGCAGCATAACTGCCGCCTTGTAATTGCCCGTTGGGTGGTGCATGTGCAGCAAATATATCCGCCAGTTCTGTTGCCTTTGAGGATGTACGATTCGCTATCACCAGAGTTTCCGGCTGCTGTTCCAATAATGGCCCAATAACACCTCTGGAAGCACCGCCAGCACCGAGGATCAACAGTCTTTTGCCCTTAATTTGCCAGCCAAGATGTTCCATAATATCATTAACCAGGCCAATACCATCGGTATTATCACCCTGTATATGGCCATCATCACCCAAAATTAAGGTGTTTACTGCACCGGCTAACTGAGCCCGTTGGCTCAAGGCATCTGATAATTTCCAGGCATCCAGTTTAAACGGTACGGTAACATTCAGACCCTTACCACCATGAGCCTGAAAATGACTCACCGCCTGAGCAAAGCCACCGACATCAACATGGATGGCACTATAGTCCAGTTTTTGTTGTGTTTGCCGGGCAAAAGCCTGATGAATCTGCGGTGATTTACTATGATTAATGGGGTTACCCATCACGGCATATCGATCCACCTTATCAAAATCAAATAAATTACTCATTCAGGCTTCCTTTTCTGTTGCTTGCTGAGCGCGCATGTGATTACGCTTAAGTACTTTTTTATTATACTGGCGCAGCATAATCACCAACAGCCAAAGTGCGCTAAGTGCCGTAATCACCACGGTTAAATTATCGTTAATATTACCCGGCTCTACCATCAGATAAAAAGTGCCTGCCACCCCGGAGACACCACCTACAAACATGGCGGCCACTGCCAGCACGATAAATATCAAGCCATAAACCAGTTTTGCTATTATACGCATGATTCACATTACTCTTTGTTCATATTGAGGTTTACTCATTTAACCATTGGGCAACCTGTTTGCCAAAGTAGGTTAAAATACCATCAGCACCGGCTCGTTTGAAACATAAGAGTGACTCAAGAATCACCTTACGTTCATCCAGCCAGCCATTTTCTATGGCTGCCATTAACATGGCATACTCACCACTGACCTGGTAAGCATAGGTAGGTACACCAAATTGCTGTTTAACGCGACGGACAATATCCAGATAAGGCATGCCTGGCTTAACCATCACCATATCAGCACCTTCTTCAATATCCATGGCAACTTCTAATAGTGCTTCATCGCTATTGCCCGGGTCCATTTGATAGGTACTCTTATCCGCCTTACCCAGGTTTGCCGCTGAGCCAACCGCATCACGAAAAGGGCCATAAAAGCTGGATGCATACTTGGCAGAATAGGCCAGAATGCGGGTGTGAATATAATTATTCGCTTCTAATGCCTCGCGAATTTCTGCAATACGCCCATCCATCATATCTGAAGGAGCGACCACATCAGCACCCGCTTCAGCATGTGATAATGCCTGCTTGATCAATACTTCTACGGTCTCATCATTAAGCACATAACCGGCCTGATCGATCAAGCCATCCTGACCATGGGTGGTAAAGGGATCCAGCGCCACATCGGTGATCACTCCTAGTTGTGGATGTGCATCTTTCAGTGCCTTAACGGCCCGTTGCGCCAAACCATCCGGATTATATGCTTCCTGCGCATTTTCAGATTTAGCACTGGCCGGGGTCACCGGAAAAAGAGCCACTGCCGGTACACCCAGCGCCACCAGTTCTTTTGCTTCTAATAATAATTGGTCAATACTGACCCGTGCCACGCCCGGCATGGAAGCTATAGACTCTCGCTGCCCTGAACCTTCAAGAACAAACATCGGGTAAATAAGATCATCGACACTTAAATGCGCTTCACGCATTAAGCGTCTGGAAAAATCATCACGGCGCATACGACGTTTGCGTGTAAAGGGATAAACACTTGAGCTTGATGGATGCACAATAATTCTCCTGTTTAAATGCTATTCAATTTAAAAATTACGGGCCAGCAAACTAAAATGATCTGCCTTAAAGGGCAGGGGAATAGTAACAATATGACCGCTGCCCGGAGCAACCTCCATAGGCTTACCAGTTTTGCTGGTAATCGCCTGCAGAATAAAAGTTTTGTTGCCTCCCGGCAGTACCAGCTCCAAAGTATCACCCACAGAAAAACGATTTTTGACATCCACCAGTGCCGTCTGTTGCTGCTCATTATAATCAAGAATTTCAGCTACAAATTGCTGGCTTTTACTACGTGAATGATTATCCATATAGTTCTGATATTCATGGGTATGGTGGCGCTGATAAAAACCATCAGTATAGCCCCGATTTGCCAGGCTATTTAAATCCGCATACAACTCCATAGAAAAATCTTCACCTCTGGCCAGAGAATCAATCGCCTGACGATAGACCTGCGCAGTACGAGCCGCATAATAATGTGATTTAGTGCGTCCTTCAATTTTTAATGAATTCACCCCTATATGCATCAGACGCTGCACATGCTCCAGCGCACGCAGATCTTTAGAGTTCATAATATAGGTGCCATTTTCATCTTCAATGATGGGCATATATTCTCCCGGACGCTCGGCTTCCTCAATCAGATACACCTTATCAGCATCTGGATGGCGCTGCATTTTACTATCATCCGGAAAAGCTTCAGGCGAGTTCATTGCGGCAAAGGGATCAAAATCAATTTTCTCTGGTGGTGGCTGAATTTTTATATCACCACTAATATCTTCTGTTGCATCATGAACCTTATACTCCCAGCGACAGGCATTGGTACATGTACCCTGATTGGGATCACGATGATTAAAATAGCCCGATAACAGACAACGCCCGGAATAGGCAATACATAAGGCTCCATGAACAAACACTTCAAGTTCCATTTCCGGGCATTGCTGACGTATTTCTTCAATTTCATCCAGTGATAATTCACGGGATAAAATAACCCGCTCGATACCCGCCGCCTGCCAAAATTTAACGGCCGCATAATTAACGGTATTAGCCTGTACCGACAGGTGGATCGTAGTCTCCGGCCAGTGTTCCTTAACCATCATAATTAAACCGGGATCGGCCATGATCAGTGCATCGGGTTGCAAGTCAATAATCGGCGCAATATCCTGTAGATAAGTGTTAATTTTGGAATTATGCGGAATAACATTCGATGCCAGAAAGAATTTTTTGCCCTGAGCATGGGCTTCATTAATGCCGGTGGCTATATTTTCATAAGTGAAATCATTATTTCTGGCGCGCAGGCTATAACGAGGTTGCCCGGCATACACCGCATCAGCACCATAGGCATAGGCATAACGCATATTTTTCAGAGTACCTGCCGGGAGCAGTAATTCAGGTTTCTTTATCATTATTTTTTATTATCTCAGAGCAAAAAATATAAACTATTGCTAGCCAGTGATGGTGCACTTTATTCGCAATAAAGTTCACAATTATACTCTTTTTCACTTGTTTATGTGTTCTGTTTATTAGAGAATGCGAAGTTTAAAGGTATTTATCTGGCATGCATAGGGACAATGCACCCCATAACAGGTCATTAGTCATTATCCTGCCATCATGATTTCAGTGTTGTTTATTTGCCGACAGTCATTCACATCAATAGATCTTAAATTTTGGAAAAAAAATGTTGCACCTGTTCACATATTCTCACAATTTGTTCATTTATTTGCTGCGCATATTATTGCTGAGCGTACTGCTTGTTTCCTATAGCCAGGCCAGCACCCCTGGTGAACCGCAACAGATAATGGAAAAAACAGCAAAGCAGATGCTTAATGCCTTTATCAGAGAGGAAGAGGCTATTAGCAAAGATCCGGATATTGCCTTTGATTTAATCAATACAAATCTGGTACCAAAAATTAATTTTCCCTTAATGTCCCGTTGGGTACTGGGAAAAAACTGGAAAAAAGCCAGCCTCATACAGCGCCAGCAATTTATTGCCGAATTTAAAACACTGGTAGTGGAATTTTACACCCATGCCCTAATTCAATATTTACAGGGTAACAACCTAAGCACCGACATCATCACCTTTAAACCATTTCGAGGCAAAAAAAATAGCAAGTACGCTACGGTACGCTCTCAGGTCAACCCGCCCAACGGAGCCAATCCCATTAAGGTCAATTATGATTTATATCGTAATAAAAAGGGCTTATGGCAGGTTTATGATGTCACTATAGAAGGCATCAGCCTGGTCACAACCTATCGCTCCAGCTTTAAGCAGATAATTTCTCAACAGGGAATGGATGGTTTATTAAAAGAACTAAAAAACAAAAATTCTACTTTAATTAATCCTAAAAAAACCTCTCAACTGAAGAGTTAGAGGCTTTTTGTGAGCAGTTTATAACTGAATATTCAGTTCTTTAATTTTTCGGGTGAGGGTATTTCTACCCCAGCCCAATAAGCGCGCAGCATCCTGTTTGCGTCCACCGGTATACTTAAGCGCAACATCAATCATAATACGTTCCATATCCGGCATCAGCGTATCGAGTACATTTTCTACCCCGGATGACAATTGTGTATCCAGCCATAAACGTAAGGCTTCTTCCCAATTACTATTGACCATCTCTTCATGATCAATCGTGCGTAATTCCGGTGGCATATCTTCAATATGAACAATCTGTGCAGGTGACATCACGGTTAGCCAACGGCAGACATTTTCTAATTGGCGAACATTGCCAGGCCAGGGCTGTTTACTCAAAAAGGCTTCGCTTTCTGCGTCCAGAGTTTTCCTTTCAACATTGAGTTCTTTGGCCGCACGTTTCAAAAAATACGCTGATAATAGAGCAATATCTTCCTGACGCTCTTTTAGTGCTGGCATATGTATACGTATAACATTAAGACGGTGAAATAAATCTTCACGAAACAGGTCTTCCTTCACTCGCTGCTCTAAGTCCTGATGGGTAGCAGCAATGATGCGTACATCCACTTTAATGGGTAATCGTCCTCCTACCCGATAAAATTCACCATCCGCCAGAACCCGGAGTAATCGGGTCTGTAATTCTGCTGGCATATCGCCAATTTCATCAAGAAACAGCGTACCACCATCTGCCTGTTCAAAGCGACCCGTTCGCTGTGCCTGTGCACCGGTAAAAGCACCACGCTCATGGCCAAATAATTCAGATTCCAGCAGGTCTTTAGGTATGGCTGCCGTATTTAAAGCAATAAAGGGTTTATCTGAACGTGGGCTATGGCGATGCAGTGCCTGAGCCACCAGCTCCTTACCCGTACCTGAAGCACCATTGATCATTACGGTAATATTTGAGCGTGATAAACGTCCAATAGCACGAAAAACTTCCTGCATAGAGGCCGCTTCACCAATAATTTCCGGGGTTGAATTAGAACTGTCCTGCTCACTGTACTTTGCTTTTTCTGAGTTACGCAGACTCAGTGCACGCTGTACCAGTTCCACTGCTTCATCAACATCAAAGGGCTTGGGCAGATATTCAAAGGCACCACCCTCGTAAGCTGAAACGGCACTATCTAAATCGGAGTGGGCAGTCATGATAATGACCGGGATTTCTTTATAATCCTGCTGTAGTTTTTCCAGCAGATCAAAGCCATCCATACCCGGCATACGAATATCAGTCACAATGGTGTCCGGCTGTGCTTTTTTCAGGGCATTGAGTACACTCTCTGCATTTTCAAAACTTTCTACTTCCAGTTCCGCTTGCTTAAATGCTTTTTCCAGCACCCAGCGGATCGATCGATCATCATCAATTACCCAAACAATATTTTGTGTAGTCACATTCATCACACTCCAAAAATTTTTTCTAGCAAGCAATCTGTCTATACGATTGGCAATAATAAACTAAACACGGTTTCACCCGGTTTGCTATGGCATTCAATCAAACCACCATTTTGACTCACCAGTGATTGAGCAATTGACAAGCCCAGGCCTGTGCCTTCTGCACGCCCGGTGATCAGGGGCATAAAGATGCGTTCCTGCATTTTGTCACTAATACCTGGGCCATTATCAATAATGTCCATTTTTGCCACCAGCTTATAGCGTTTATGACCAATATTAAAATGCCTTAATACCCGTGTTTTAATAATAATTTTTCGCTCATTGGCAAGCTGATCATCACCTTGTTCAGATAATGCCTGTGCCGCATTGCGCACAATATTGAGTACCGCCTGAATCAAATGTTCCGGATCAAATTTAATTTCCGGAATACTGGGATCATAGTCAAAAAATATTTTTACTTTACGGCTTTTATCTGCCTTAAGTAAACTGCGCACTCTCTCAGTGACAAAATGAATATTAATCATAATCTGATTAGGTCGTGTATTAGGCCCGAGCATACGATTAACCAGTTTTTTTAATCTATCCGCTTCATCAATAATAACCTGGGTATACTCAGCCAGATCGGGATTTTCCAGCTCCCGTTCCAATAATTGTGCCGCGCCGCGAATACCCCCCAATGGATTTTTTACTTCATGAGCCATACTGCGCAGCAAAGCCCGGACAGTTTCATGCTGAGCCAGTAAATTTTCTTCTCTTGAGATGCGCAAATGACGATCCAGTAAACTCAATTCGATAAGCAGGTATTTATTCTCATTTTCTGCCTGAATTGGCTGTACACTCAGATCAACGATCACTTTTCTGTCAATTAATTGAATGCTTCTTTCACGTTGCGTAAAAGGGTGGTTGGAATCCAGAGCTATCTCAATGGCGTTTATTAATTCAACATCAGGTAACAGCTGCGCAGCAGGTCTGGAGACAATCTTATGCGAACTGATGCTGAGCATCATTTCTGCAGCAGTATTAATACATTGCACCATAAGTTGTGCATTAAGCAAAATAACTGCTGTATTGAGGTTGTCCAGTATATTAATAGCTAAATGTTTCAACTCGGTTTGCTTAGTCATTAAGCCACTCATTTAAGAAAGTTTGTATTCATTGATGGAGATAAGCAATAATCAAACCATAATATAAGCATACTTATAAAAAACATATAAGCAATTGTTATTTATAGCTTAATTATAACAAATAGACATTAATATGATTCTTTTGCAATACTATAGAATTAATATGCACTTTTTTAGTGCATATTAAATTTTATGCTCATTTATTAGGGCGGGAGCCTTTTAAACAAAAGGCAAATAGCAGACTGATTCAGCAGCTATAATACATATCAAATTCAATAGGGTGGGTTGTCATACGTAAACGCGTCACCTCATCCATCTTCAGGTCAATAAAAGCACGGATCATATTCTCAGGGAAAACACCTCCTCTGGTTAAAAAATCCATATCATTTGCCAGTGCTTCCAGTGCCTGATCCAGTGAATTTGCCACTGTTGGAATGTTAGCGGCCTCTTCTGGCGATAAATCATATAAATCCTTATCCCTGGCGTCACCCGGATGAATTCTATTTTCAATACCGTCCAGACCAGCCATTAACATGGCAGAAAAAGCCAGATAGGGGTTTGCCGTGGAATCAGGAAAACGCACTTCAATACGGCGTCCCAAAGGATTAGATTCATAGGGAATGCGAATAGCAGCCGAGCGATTACGTGCCGAATAAGCCAACATTACCGGTGCTTCAAAACCGGGTACTAAGCGTTTATAACTATTGGTTGAAGCATTAGTAAAAGCATTTAAGGCCCGCGCATGTTTAATGATCCCACCAATATAAAATAAGGCCATTTCTGACAGACCGGCATAACCATCCCCGGAAAACAGATTCTCACCCTTTTTAAAAATTGACTGATGCACATGCATGCCCGAACCATTGTCACCGACTATGGGCTTGGGCATAAAAGTGGCCGTTTTACCATAAGCATGGGACACATTATGGATAATATATTTCATCTGCTGAACTTCATCTGCCTTACGGACCAAATTATTATATTTTACCCCGATTTCACATTGTCCGGCAGTGGCCACTTCATGATGATGTACCTCAACTTGCTGGCCCATCTCTTCTAAGGTCAAACACATCTGTGCCCGAATATCATGTAATGAATCCACAGGAGGTACAGGAAAATAGCCGCCCTTAACACCAGGTCTATGGCCCATATTGCCGTCATGGTAAACTTTCTCTGAATTCCATTGGGATTCTTCCGAATCAACTTTGACAAAGGTGCCGCTCATATCCGAACCCCAGCGCACATCATCGAGGATAAAAAATTCCGGTTCCGGACCAAAATATGCTTCATCACCAATACCGGTGGACTGCAAATATTGTATGGCGCGTTTTGCCACTGAACGTGGATCACGCTCATAACCCTGCATAGTCGTTGGTTCAACAATATCACAGGTAATAATCAGGGTCGGCTCATCAGTAAAGGGGTCTAAAACGGCTGTTGCCGTATCCGGCATTAAAATCATATCGGAGTCACTGATACCTTTCCAACCGGCAATGGATGAGCCATCAAACATTTTGCCATCATCAAAGGTTGCTGCATCAACAGTTTTTGCCGGGACACTCACATGTTGTTCTTTGCCATGAGTATCCGTGAAACGAAAATCTACAAACTTCACGCCATTTTGTGCAATCATCTCTAAAACATTGACCGACATTTTGTTCTCCGCTGATAAAAAATAGATCGAACCATCAATAAAGTAAGCTAAACAAAATCATTTGATCGCACCATAATGATGCGCAACAATACTTTAAGCACTATCATGGTGCGTTAGTGATAAAGTAATTCCAGACTGTCAATATATTCCAGCGTTTCTACTGAGCGATTGAATTGCTCAGTCAAACTCACCGCATCAGACTGAGAGTCTAAAACTGATAAGGGCATAATAAGCTGAACCCTCACCATACCATCAAGATAGTGCAGTGTCACTTCCTCGATTAATGCTGCCGACTCAATTGATTGCCAGCAATCGTGCAGATCCCGCTGGATTTCATTACGCAGCGGCAAATGGGAGCAAGTCGAATGTGCTTCATCATTTTCCGGGTCAATATGGACCAGAACCTGAGCAATATCTGGAAAAGCAGCCGTTAATTGCGCACTGACTTCATCACTGATGCGATGGCCTTCTGAAACACTGAGTTCAGGTGAAACTTCAATATGTACATCTAATAAAGCATCGGCACCCATTTGCCGGGTACGCAGCATATGCATTTGTGATACCCCTGGAATTTCTGCAATATGACGACTAATTGACTTTACTTTCTGAGGCTCAAGCCCTTTGTCCACTAATTGCTCAATACTTTCTTTGGCAATATCCCAGCCAATTTTAGCAATCATCATCGATACAATAACCGCTGCCGCAGCATCAAGATAAGGGATACCGGAAATACTACCGGCAATACCTACTAATACCACAATTGAAGAAATAGCATCACTTCGATGATGCCAGGCATTGGCTTTTAGAATCGAGGATTTCAGGCGGTTAGCGTAGACGATGGTATAACGATACAAAGCCTCTTTTGAGAGTATCGATAATAAGGCAACCCACATAGTCATGGTTTCAGGCACAACAACTTCACCGGAACTCAAACGATCCAGTGCATCCAGCACAATACCCAGCCCCACAGCAATGAGTATTCCCCCCAATACGGCAGCAAAAGCCGTTTCAATACGAGCATGCCCGTAGGGATGATCATCATCAGGTGATTGCTTACCCTGTCGGGCAGCAAAGACCACCAGAGCATCACTGAGCAAATCAGAAAAAGAGTGGACTCCATCAACGATTAAGGCATGAGAGTGACCGATACTACCAATAATAATTTTAAAC